>ERZ724521.205-NODE-205-length-25273-cov-4.735427_pt1 | contig 25273 bp, 11 predicted proteins | sample MGYA00376054_ERZ724521 | MGnify/ENA primary metagenome ERZ724521 (study PRJEB28724, sample SAMN07190883) | activated sludge metagenome | isolation source: activated sludge of sewage treatment plant in Hong Hong | place: Hong Kong | collected 2016-03-17 ... | reverse complement strand
CGGCCGGCAATTTGGAGGCGACAGCCATCGTCTCGCCATTATCCCAGCGAATGGACAAACCCGATGCGTTACTTTCAATATCCACTTCAGCGACGGCATCGGTCTGGCCCGGAGCGCTGACGGGTTTGCGCTGACGCGCTTTTATCCGGAGCCGCGAGTCGGGAACAGGAACATCGGCCACCCTGGATTTACCTTTGGTGTCGGTAACAGTGACGGTGTAAGTGCCCGGCGCGACGTTTTTAGGGTTCTCGCCGGCCAATCCGCCGGTCCAGACATAGTTATAAGGCGGTGTCCCACCGGTAATTTTAGCCCTTAGCACAGCGTCTTTACCATCGCCGCTGCAGCTGATGGGTTGTTCGACGTAGGCATTGAGGGTAATGGCGGAAGCCTTGTCCACGAGGTAAAGCCCCTTGTCTTCCGTCCCGAGCCAAACGGCGTCATCGCCGTCGATAGCTATGCAGGAGCCATACTGACTGGTATAGTATTCAGGGCCGCTGAAGGTTTCATAGGCACTGGCCAGCAGATCGAAACGAGTGAGCATACCCGAAACAATCCACATTTTACCGTTTTTGTCGATATCGAAATCGGCGATTTGCCCCTCCAGTTTTTTGGTATCCAGGCCCAGGTCCGACCATTTATCGCCATTCGGTGCGAGGGATATTTCACCGTCGGCCAGTACGTAGATGACGTTGCCGTATTCCCGGATACGCTGCACTTCATAGCCGGTAAAATCGGCTTTCCAGCGCCCCGGCGTGCCATAGGTAAGGCCCCTGTCGGTACCGATCCACATGCGACCGGTTTTATCCTGGAAGATGATCGTTACGTTATCCGATTTAAGTTTTGAGTTGGCGCTGGTATAGCGTTCCTCCAATTGCAACTGGGGCGCTGTCTTGAACTGAAAGAGTCCTGATTCTTCGGTACCGATCCAAAGCGTCGCATTTTTTTCGTCGTACCAGGCCGCCGTAATTATACATTCGGCTTTGACGAGGTTTTTGAAAACCTCATCGGACCACGAAAAATCGGCATTTCCGCCCCGATAACTCAGGACGCACTTTTCACCTGCCGCAAGGGTGCGTGTCGACGCAAAGTCGGCCGCTTTGATCTGGAAAACGCCGTTGCGGTTGGCAGCCCATTTGCGTCCGGAGGCATCCACAGCGACATTCGTAACCGGCAATTCACGGCTGATGGCACTGGTCCGGGTGACTTCCAGGCCGGCTTTTTGGGCATTTAAGGTGTGAAAAAAACAAGGTAAAAGACTTAGGATCAGCGCCGTAGAGCGGCGGAGCAATATGTTTGGCATTGTCAAATGATAGGTAAAAGCAGTTGTTTGAGCCCGCAAAGGTAGGAGTCGGTTGGTGCAAAAACAGGAGATAAACGAAAAACGGCCGGATAAAGTGTTCAGACACCGCTCAATTCCTTGCACGGGCAATACAAAACGCCCACCCTGCCGCATGGTTACCACACGGGGGCAAGCCCAGCAACTGGACAAGACAGTACGTTCAATACCGGTCGGATTTACCGCACCCGTGCAGCTCCGATCAGAATCTTCACGCGTTTTTCGGCGCGTTTTTTCGTCTCGATATCACCCAGACGCTGAAGGCCCTGCCACGAAGAAAAACCTTCTTCCTTGGCAACCATTTCACGGAACCCCGCTTCGACAGGCGCCATGGAAGCAGCCGGTTTGGCTTTTGCGACAGTCGCTTTTTTCGCCGTACCGGTAGATTTGAACGATGTGGTCGCATTAGCCGAAGCGACAGGCATGGGCGCCGGGAAATATTTGGCGAGATCAAACTGCTGCGCCACCTTGCCGACGCTCCAGGCATAGTCGTAACTTTTTACCGCCGCGCTTGCCGGTACCGCCATATCGCCTGCATGTTCGGACACATCGCGGTTAAATTCGCCGGCGGTGTAGTTGCCCAGGTAGGATTTAACGATGACGTTTGCCATCAGCAAATGCGGTTTTACAGAGTGGGTTTCGCTGGCTGTCGCCACATTTTTTTTCCACTGGCTGACCGTGGAACGCACAAATGCGCCGTCGTTGTACAGGTCGCGCAGGCGCTCCGTAACAGAGGCCGACGATTCGGTTTTGGCAATGGTGTAATCCGCGACAGAGCCTTTTGGGGTCTGGCGCTTTTCCTTGGAAGCTTTCGTGCGTGATGAAGAGATCGGGGCGAATTCCGGAGCAGATTCCGGTTTTTGGACGTTGTAAGCGGTCAATAACTCATCCGTCATGGGCTTGTCGGTATTCTTTTTATGGCCAACGTAGCTGAAAACGAGAAAACCGGAAATGAGGGCAGTGGATACGAAACCGATGAATTCGAAGAAGTTTTTCATGAAATAAATATTTAATAGTGAAGGATGTGCGGGTGGAGGGGGTTGTGGGGTTGCGGGTTCGGGTTCGGGTTCGGGTTACTGGTTGCGGGTTAAGGGTTGCATTTGCGGAATGATTGAAGAAAAAGCAACCCGTAACCTGCGCAACCCGAAACCCGAAACCCGTTACCCGCAACCCCTATTATTCCATAACCAGTTCATAATCAATCTTCCAGAGTTGATATGTCTCAATGATCAGGGTTATTTTTTCTGCGTAATTTTTTGCCGTTGCATAGCCGGACTGTTTTAATCCCACACTCCAGGCGGCGTAATACGGGACGCGATCGTGTCCGTACAATGGCCTTGCTATGGGATATATTTCGCCTACCTCGTAGGTGCGGATCATCCAGCGGTAGCGGTCGCCCTGGAGCAGCATACTGTGCCGGCGAAAACTTTCCCGGGCAGAGGGATACACTTCGAACCGGTCCCAGACATAGTCGTCAGTGCGCTGCACACATCCGATGGCCAGGGAATGGTGGTCGAAATCGTCGTCGCTGATACGCCCGTCGCGGCGATAACCCGGACGCAACTGGCATTTGATCCCGAAATGGTTATTAGCCTGGGCCGCCAGATAACCCCTTCCGGCGTTGCCTTCGAATAGTCCCTGGGCCAGTGTGACCGATGCGGGTATTTTTGTCCGCTGCATTTCGGCCAGTGCGATTTCACGGTATTGCTCAATATAGTCGAGATAGGCTCTGACGCTTTGTTGTTTGCCTGCAGACAGTCTTTCGGCAAGTTGTCGTTCGAGCGTATTCCGGTCCCACCATACATTTTTGGCATTCGGACGAGGGCGCTCAGGCGGATGAAAATGGAGCAGCGAAGTATCGGCCTGGTAAAAATCTGCCAGTTTACTGCCAAACAAGGCGCCGATGACCTCTGCGCCGGTCAGATAATTATCCTGCATCCGGTCGTAAACGGGCAATTCGGAAATATCGGAAAGCGACGATTCGATGCTGTCGTAATAGCGCAGGATGAAGAACCCTGGCAGTGCAAAGAGTATCAGTGCCAGGAATACACCTTTGCCTAAACCGTAAAAGAGCCCATGGTCACTTTCTTGTTCTTTCATAGAAATCAGCCGAAATGCGAAAACCGGAAGGAGGGATGAACCTGGGAAAAGTGCCGCAAACTTACCTGCAAAAAGCCGGCCAGATGCGCAATCATCAAAAAAGCCGCCCGGGAAATCCCGGACAGCTTTTGAAGAGAGCAGGAAACGAGACTCGAACTCGCGACCCTCAGCTTGGGAAGCTGATGCTCTACCAACTGAGCTACCCCTGCAAGAAACTGTAGATCAATTACTTTGCCAAAGGTAGGTGTTTTTAAAAAATAATTCACCGGGATTCATAAAATTTGCCCCTGAAACCCAACAGCATGTCCGGCACTCTTCATATTTTTTTATCCTTTAACACACCTGATTCCGGCACCGCCGCTGATCTGCAGAAACAACTCACCCTTGTTTTTCAGCCTAAAACCATTGTTTTTTGGAACCGGGACGACCTGCCCCCGGAGGATTATCGCGTTAAAGCAAAGGCGTTCCTGGAAAAAGCCGACCTGTTCATCGCGGTGCTTTCCATGGATTTTGAAATCGGCCAGCATGTTCACTGGGAAGTGACTACAGCGGTCGAAATACAGAAGAGCCGCCCCTCCCTGCAAATACTGGCGGCCCAGGCCAGAGTAGCTGCCATACCTTTTTCGCTTGCCGCTTTTGATACGGCGCTGCCTCCGGGCGAAGCCATTGAAAACAACAAGGATTATCGCGACAGACAACTCAAACGGGTTGCCGACAAAGCCAGATTGATGGTTGCTGCGGCTCCCCGCACCAATGATCTTCCCGAGTTCAGCATCGACCTGCCCCTGACCATCGAGGATGTACGCGAACGGTTGCAGGCACAAACCGACCGGATCAACCACGCACCCCTGCTGACAATTCTCAAACGGATGGTGGAGAATGTAACCACCAAACGCGTGATCCTGGATGTTGAAGAAAAGTTCAAACAACTGCGTGAGTTGACCAGGCTTTCCAAGATCACCTTTGCAGAACTGGAAGAAAAGGCCACACCCGCCCAGATTGACCTGCAACACTTTATCACCCATTTGCAGGAAGATGCCCTTGTACACAACTGGAAGCAGGTTTTTATCCGCGATTACTTCCACTTTGTGACCAGCAGCCGTGAAGCCAGCACTATCCCGCCGTTTTTTGTGCCGGTCGACGATGTGGCCATCCCCGAAACGCTCAACCTGCCCGTCGGGCCACGCGAACAGGAGTCGCTCGAACAAATCGGCTTGCTGTCTTTCGAGCAAAAAAGCGATTTCCGGCGCAGCCTGCTGTTGGCCAAGGACGCCCTGGCGGTCAATAACTTCTCCGCCGCCTATGCGCACTGCGACCATGCGCGCACCAGGATCGACCCCCAATCGGCACAACTCTACGAATACCTGCTGATCACTTTTGTCCAGCAGGAAAAGCCTTTGCGCATCCTGCAGGAAGCCGTCAACGGCAACGAACGCCTGCTCAACTATGTGCTGCTGTTTGCCGGTCGCTACCGCGATTACCAACAGCAGAACAAGTGTCCTTCCTCCACCGGTCCGCACAACCTGGCCATCGCCTCCGAAGCGCTTTCCGACGCCGCATTACGGATGTACCACGGCATCCCCAACGATGCCGTGCGCCATACCGGCAAACACGCCGATTCGGTACCCGAAAGCAGGCGGGCACTACGGATCATCCTCGACAGTACCCTCAAGGTGGGCCGGCTGGTGTCGCCCTCCGAGGAACTGCTGGAAGCGGCCGTAATAGAGAGCTGCGGCGGCGGCAAATGCCACTGGCTGAAAAGAGTGGATGTCGTGAAAGGGCATTTTCAGTTTATGCCCGACGGGCATTTTGACCTGCTGGGTGAAATCCAGGAACTGCTCGATTTGCTGGAAAGCATGGAGGCAAATGAAAGCGGCAAGATCGTCAAACAAAGCGGGCTGTTGCGGGAAGACCTGTTTTTCAGCCTGTTGGCCAAACGGCAGGGTTTGTACCAGCAAATTCAGGAGGACAAAAAACGCCTCCGGCCATTTACGGATCAACGGGAGTCGGTGATCCGGTTCGTCTACGCCTGCCTGATGGGTGCAGAAGTTTTCGGCGACAAGGATCAAAGAGGACGGGATCTGTCATTCTACCGCCTGGCACTCGAATACCTGCTTCCGGGGCTGCTTGTTGCGCCTGATCAATCGGCGCAAATCCCGCTCCGGTGGTTCGACCTCGATACCAATGGAGCAGTAACGGCACATCCGGACTGCGCTGCTTACGAATTCGATGTGCAGGCTATTGTGGAGAAGATCATACGCGACCACGCCGGACAGGCAGGCTGGATGCAGGTACAGCCAAACATCAAGGAAAGTGTTTACCTGCTTTTTACAGCCGACATAGAGGTCGAGTACGAGGAAGTCAAAAAGGGTCTGCAATGGACCGACTTCAGGCGCATGGACGAGCAGGAAGCCCGCCGCAGGCTGATCAGTTGTATACGACGCTGGGTGATTGCCTACCGTGCATACCCGGAACGCGGAGCAGCCTTTTTACATAAATGCCTTCATGAACTCGGCGGAAGCGGCTTTATGTTGTGGTTTACGCACGATCCGGACAATTTCCAGAGCCATCCGGACAGCATCGAACTTGGACTGGATACCCGGGCTGCGCTTAAGACCATCTACGACATAGCGGCGCCCGGTCAACTGGAGAACGAGGAGATGCTGCGTAAATCCATAGCCGACAACCTGTTCGACAAGCATATCCTGGCCGACTACAACAAAATAAAGCCCGGAAAGGAAGCACAACGCTCCGATGCAGTGCGCCTGTTGCGTGAGGCCATGAGCAACTTCCGGCTCTACCCCGACTTGCGCTATCTTGACTTTATTTTCCGGGAATTGACTGAAGAGGTGAAGTTCTGCTGGATCGACATCACCAAGGAGGGCATGGAGGCCTCTTTTACCCGGGACTTTAATCCACTGCAAATTATCCGCGAACTGAATGAAATTCAACCCGATCGCTACGGGCTACTGCAAGTACGCGAGCGCATCTCGATTCGACGACATGCCAATCAGATCGAGCGGTATTTCCTGGAAATCAGCGAGTTCAAACACGAAAACCGCAGACCCGAGCGGGAGGTCGCAATAGACATACTGCGCAATATCAAGGGCATTTACAAGTATCTGCCCAAAGAGGAATTCCTCGAATTGCCCCTGCGCGAACTGAATGGCAGGGGGCGCATTCGCTGGAATGCCCTGCTGTTCGGTTTCTTCCCGCTCAAGGAGAACCATTTCGAAAACAAATTCCTTGGCTTCGAGTACAAATTCGAGCGTTTCGACTTCAGACGGCTGCTGGACAACCAGTATGAAGAAATGCAACGCGTCCTGCGCGAAACCGGCGACCTGAAATGATCAATGCATCACCGACATTTTCATCGGTTGTGTTTGCACGTTTGCAGTGCGGATCAGATAGGTGTACAGCCCGGCAGGCCAGTCGCGTGTTTCGATCTGCAACTGGTTCTGGATGCTCAGATTAACGGCCCGTTCTGCCACTATTTCTCCCAATGCATTGAAGATCACCAGACTGGCATCGCCGGAATATTGGCTCCTGTTTTCCCAGGCCACCGTCGTAAATCCGGATGCAGGATTGGGTTGATTCTGACGGAGCACAAATCGATCCAGTGGAACCACCGTATGCGTATTGGATACAGTGTCGGTGTAGACGATGCCCAGGTCGTCGAAATAAAAACCATCGTATTGAGCAGTGCTGTTTGAAATCAGTTCGAAGGAAATATAAATCGACTGGCCTTTAAATTCATTCAGACTCATTCGCTCCTCCACCCATTCGTCCTGCAAGCCCGCATACAAGGGTTCCGCCGGCTGGGTGTTACCCGAACCATTTCTGGTATACCGGCCGCACAAGGCCTGATTCCCGCCGTTGTCGTCGTACGCCCGAACCTGGGCATAGTCGAGGTTAGGCCCGATAAACCACCGTGTAAAAAACTGCATGTAAACATTTTGCGCATCAGCGGGAATGTTCATTGGATCGGCCGTGATCAGGATCGAATTGGTAAACGGCAGGTAGGGGCCTCCGGGTGAATCGGTAAAAGAGGACGGCCCGGATACATAGTACTCATCGGTCGTGCCCCAGTCGCCAAACCATTTATCCGTATTGTCGGCCTGGTCGGTAAACAGGCTATTGGTCTGCGTCAGGATATCGTAACGTTTGTACAAGGTATCGACCCAGATATGGGAACCATTGTCGAGTTCGATCTGAAAAAGCAGTTCGTCACCCGACGACGCATCGGGGGAAATACTGTAGGGGAATGACAAGTCGACCGTCGCAAACTGCTGAATGTCAAACACCTGTGAAGCCGGTGGCGATACAATTTTTCCGGAAAGCGGCTTTAGCCGGACGGTGAGCGGACCGCTTTGAAATCCATACCGGGTCAGACTGAACGCCAGTGTCCCGTTCTGTTGGAGGATGAGGTTTTCGCCGGACTCCTGCACAATCCCGAACTTCAGCATACTCAGGGCGCAGCTCAGGTTTTGCCACATGTTGTCCTTGTTAAGATCGTCGATCTCGTCCGGCATGGGCCAGAAGCCTGTGGTGCCCACTTCCGGCGTGAAGGCAAAAATACCGGCTTCGCCCAGCATCCAGTCGTCTGAATTGCCATTTACATAGTAATTCAGCGTTTCAAGGTTGGTCCCGGTTCTGTAGTTGTTTTCACGGGTGAACAAGCGGGCAAATTTGACCAACGCCGAATCGGCCGGCACGTTGCTGTAAGCCCAGGGGTAAATAAACAGGTTGCCGGATGTGTGGCAGTTCAGGGTAAAAAGAAAATTGTGGGCCAGGCAGAAATCGCGCATCATGCGGGTCTCCGGCTCGGAGAATGGCTCCGGGCCCCGGTAAGTCTCTGAATTGGTAGAGGGTGAAGATCCGGCGTTGTTCAGTCCCCAAAAATAGCCGTAGTTGCGGTTCAGATCGACGCCATAAGTACCGTCGCCGTTGTTGCGCCGGTTTTTTCGCCAATATCCGAAGCCATTGGGATTGGTCGTTTCATTATAGACGTATCCATCGGGATTGACGCAGGGGACAAAATAGAGCTCCGCATTATTGACAATATACTGTACTTCGGGGTTGGTGGCATAGTTTTCCAGCAGATACCACATATAGTAGATCATTTGGGAGGCACTGTTGGGCTCCCGCGCATGGTGCAGGGCAGTGTACAGCATTTCGGGTTCATTCTCGTCCACCCCCGGGTTGTCCGATATTTTCATATACCAGATCGGTCGGTTCTCCCAGGTTACGATCGTATCGCTTACGGCGGCGCGTACTGTAATCAGGTTCGGGTATTTGGCCGCCATGTCATCCAGCACATCGAGCATCTGCTGGTAGGTGAGATACCCGTTCATAGTGCCGTAAGTATAATTCAAGGGAGTCGGGTAATCCAGTTTGGCAATTTCGCATTCACCTCCCCGCGACCCGACGGCAGCGTTTTGGGATTGCTCCAGGCCATACTGCTGAAGATCGGGAATGTGCACCTTGTAGTCGAACCCGGCCTTTTGTACCAGGTCGATTTCCAGGTTGGAAAGTTCGAGTACAACGGAACGCCCCTCCCCGACCCAAAGCCCGTGGTCGGCATCAATGCCGAGTCCGGCAAGTGCCTGAAGGCTTTTTTCGTGTAAAGAAATTTCAACGCGGGAATAGCGGAGCGGATTTTGGGCCTGGAGTGCGGTAAACAGGCAAGAAAGGACTAGAACGGAGTATATTTTTGTCATTGGAACAGAGGTTTGCAACAAAAATAAACACCTTTTCAAATCCGCGCCCGATTATCTGAAGAAACGGACAATACGGTCAAACTTACCAAAACAGGGTAGCGCCGATTCGCCAGTTGCGGCCCGGCATCGGCCGGTCCTCGATGACCTGATACGGCACATTCCAGATGTTCTCGAGGCGCGCATCCATAGCAAGAATCATCGATTTGAGCGGAATGCGGAAGGTCGTCAGCAGCGTCCCGGTCTGAAAACCCTCCAGCGAGGTCGAGTTATCGGATGTAGTGAACCGGTTGCCCGTCAACTGATGCAGGTAAGCCAGCGAGGCGTTTCCTTTTTCCATGTGCAATACCACGCTCCCGCTGTGCGATGGCGTATAGACCAGTTGTTTGTGCAACACCGCTTCATTGCCGTTGTAAACAGCGATACTTGTCGCCCGAACGTACTGGTATCGCGCCGATAGCCTGAATTTCACCTTCCGCATTTCAACGTTAAAACTGCCTGCTGTTTCCACCCCGCGGCTCCACACCTTGCGCAGGTTTTCGGGCCGGAACAACCCGTCAGCGCCGGGTTCCCATAGAATCCAGTCGTCGAGTAGCAGATGAAACGCCGTAGCCTCCAGGGTAAACGCCTTCTTTTGGTACACCCATCCCATATCGCCGCTGTACCCTTTTTCCGGCCGAAGTCCGGGGTTGCCCAGGGCCAGCCAGAAACGGTCGTTGAAAGTAGGCAGGTTAAAGTTGCGGGAGAGGTGAAAACGCAGGGCGCCCGCACCACCCCATCCCACCTGCCCGCCCAGCGAGCAGGTGAACGGCGCAGCCTGCTTTTCCGCCCACTCCTGCCGCAGCAATGCCGTAATACGACCCCAGGGCAAGCGGTATTCGAACATGCCAAAGCCCGCCAGCCGGTTTTGGGTATACCAGCGGTCCGGATCGCCATACCCGGCGGCTTGCGCCCATTGCCGGATAAGCGTCCCGCCCGCCTTCCAGGTGATTCTTTTGCCGGAAACGGCGCTGTATTCCGAACTGAACAGGGCGGTGCGCGCGCGACTGGAGTCGACGACACCCGCGAAACGAAAAAAGATGGCTTCGTCGACCCAGGCCATGCGGCTTTGCAACAGCGAGCGGGTGTCGCGGCTGTGCTCCCAGGTGGTTATGGCACGGATCGCCCGGTCGCGTTGCCAGGTCTCCGTCGGCGCCTCGCTCATGGCAGGCGGTATTTCACGAAAAGTCCCCAGGCGCCATAACGCCGTCTTGACCACATCCCTGTCCCCGATGACAAGGCGGTTAAACTGCTGGATATCCAGTTTATCCATCCGGTTGTTCTGCTGCTCCACTTCAGGCTGACCGATCCGCACCGTGTTTTTAAAAGGGAAATCGTTGTCGGCCGCCAGTCCGTTGATCCTGATCCGGGAAGAAAAAACGCTGTTTGAATAGCCGAGGCCGGACATGAATTCTTTCCTGCCGAAGCTGCCGATAGCGCCGCCCAACTGCCCGGAAAAGCCCTCGTGTATATTCCATTCCGGCTCGACGAATACGGCGCCGCCCATGGCCCCGCTGCTTTGAGCGGCGCTCTGGCCGCCGTAGCGCACTTCAAGCCGGTCTCCTGCCCAAACCGGAAACAGCGAAGCATCCACTACGCCGTTTTGAGGGCTTTGCAGGTTCAGGCCGTTCCAGAAGAGGGGCGTACGCGACGGACCGGCGCCACGGGCCGAAATGGTGCTGAGCAAACCGGGGCCGTTGGCCCGGACGGACAGGGGATTTTCCCACAACAGGCGTTCCGAAAGGCTCATCACCCCGATGACCGGCAGCGAATCGCCGCGCCAGGCAGAGAAGCCCGTCTGGTCGAACCGGGCGTCGCGGATGGTGAGGATGGGAAGCGTGGTGTCGGTTTGGGCGGAGAGGGGTGGTCCTGCCAGGAGAGCGAAGCAGATTCCCGTCCACAGATTAACCGGATGGCGCCACGTCTTTCGATCAATCTGATTATTTTGCTCTGGCATGTTGAAGTTGGTAATGCTCAGCCCGGAACCCTGTTCAGCCGATTTTTTGACAAAAATACGCCATTTCCCCGAATGGGATTCCGGCCGGAAAAAAATTGAACTTTGCGCCCGGCTTCGCCGATTCACCGCTTTTCCTCACCTTTGCAGCGTTTTTTCAGAAGCCTGCCCTAAAATGGCTAAGTTTTTGAAATCATCAGGAACGGCAACATTCCGAAAGTTGAAACGCCATACACCATCATCACTCATCATTGACCACTACGTTCATGCAGGAAGATCTGTTCAAACGCCTCGTTTCACATTGTAAAGAATACGGATTCATATACCCGTCATCGGAAGTTTACGACGGCCTCAACGGTGTATACGACTACGGCCCCATGGGCGTGGAACTGAAAAACAACATCAAGGAATACTGGTGGCGCGCAATGGTACAGATGCATGAAAACATCACCGGCCTCGACTCGGCTATTTTCATGCACCCGCTGATCTGGAAAGCCTCCGGCCACGTCGATGCCTTTAACGACCCGCTTGTCGACAACAAAGACTCCAAGAAGCGTTTCCGCGCCGATGTGCTTATTGAGACGGAGATTGACAAATTGATCGCCAAGGCCGATAAAGAAGTGGAAAAAGCAGCCAAACGTTTTGGCGACGCCTTCGACGAAAAGATGTACCGCGAAACCAATCCGCGTGTGCTCGAATATACCCAAAAGGCTGAAGCGGTGGAAAAACGCCTGGCCAATGCCATGAAAGCCAACGACATGGCCGATCTGAAGGCGATCATCGACGAACTGGAGATCACGGAACCGGATACCGGATCGCGCAACTGGACGGAGGTGCGCCAATTCAACCTGATGTTCTCCACTCAAATGTCGAACACCGGCGACGACGGCAAACTTTACCTCCGCCCGGAAACGGCACAGGGTATTTTTGTCAACTTCCTGAACGTACAGAAAACCACCCGCCAGAAAATTCCTTTCGGCATCGCACAAATCGGCAAGGCATTCCGCAACGAGATCGTCGCGCGGCAGTTCATTTTCCGCATGCGCGAATTCGAACAAATGGAAATGCAGTATTTCGTGCGCCCCGGTACCGAAATGGAGTGGTACAACAAATGGAAAGAACGCCGCATGGCCTGGCACCGCGCCATCACGCCGGCAGAAAAACTGCGTTTCAAGGACCACGACAACCTGGCCCACTACGCCAATGCTGCCGTTGATATCCAGTTTGAGTTTCCTTTCGGCTTCAAGGAACTGGAAGGCATCCACTCGCGCACCGATTTCGACCTTTCCAGCCACTCGCAATTATCGGGCAAAAAGATGCAGTTCTTCGATCCCGAACTGAACGAGCACTACACACCCTATGTCGTGGAAACCTCCGTGGGTTGCGACCGGATGTTCCTGTCCGTCATTTCCAATAGTCTCATCGAGGAGACGGTGCCCGATGCCCAGGGCGAAGACAGCAGCCGTACCGTATTGAAGATCGCGCCTGCCCTGGCCCCGGTCAAATGTGCCGTGTTGCCGCTGCTGAAAAACAAAGAGGAACTTGTGGGCAAAGCCCGTGAGGTGTACGACAAACTCAAGTTCCACTTCTTGTGTCAGTACGACGAGAAAGACGCCGTGGGACGCCGTTACCGCAGGCAGGACGCCATTGGAACGCCCTACTGCGTAACGATTGACTTCGAAACACTGGAGAACGACACTGTGACGATTCGCGAGCGCGATTCCATGCAACAGGAGCGCGTTGCCATCAGCGAAGTGGCGCGCATAGTGGCGGAGAAAACAGATTTGCGGAAACTGCTGGAGCAGATCGACGTCGCTTTGTAAGATTTTATACCCGGAAGAACCCGGAGCCCGTATCAGGATGAAAAACGCGAAAAACCCTTGGCTTTACCGCAGCCTTCGAGCGCGGCATGCCTGACTCTTGGTCAGGTTTCGACCCTGGGGCGCGTTTTTCGTCGCGGGACGATCGCCTTCGGGCAGCCATGCTGTCGGTATATCAGTGCCAAAACGCATCGGAAGCGGGTTGGCATTATACCATTATATGAGTATAAATTGCGTATGTCAGATGTCTGACAAATCCCGTTTTGTTTGCGCACTTCTGCTTTATTATACCATTTTTATTGCAATTTTGGCGCATCAATTATCCAAACCAACCATTCCCGCCGGTTACGCTTCCCCTGCCTTCGGAATACGTCAGGTAATGCTTGCAACTTGCTTATAGCGAGATCAAGGCTGCCGGGCGAGGTTTTCTGATATTGCCACCTTCAAATAAAGCAATGAATTTTATCCTACGCGAATCATCACGTAACGTATTGCTATACCTGGAAGGGTATTTACACATGGTTAATTGTGTATGGTCTGACCAAATCAGGCAAATCGGTCGTATTAAAATTCCTGAAAATTTTTGCCTGTACACTAAAACATTACCTTTACGCCGGTTTCACCCTTCTCATGTTAATATCGTCTCATCCGCTGGCGCGTTGTCCGGTATGTTTCGATCCCCCCTCCTTCGTTTTAGTCCAAATGGGTTTGCCCCCGTAAAAGGGCTTAGCCATAGTCATTGGTACATTATTTGCCGCCAACTGACAAAACCCGGCACGTTTATGTTGCCGAAGCTTAAATTGTGTGGAATCTTATTCTAAATACAAATACCAGGGCTTGTGAAGACTTTCATATTGAGTTTGCGCATTATTTTTTTACTGACACTAGTGTCTGCGGCCTATATATTGCCCGCACAGGACATTCATTTTTCCCAGTTTGGCAACTCCCCGCTTAACCTGAGCCCCGGCCTGAACGGCGTTTTTGGTGGAGACATGCGGTTTGTCGGCAATTACCGCAACCAGTACCGCAGTGTTCCGGTGCCTTACACCACGTTTTCCGGAAGTGTCGAAAACAAGGTTTACTGGAGCAAGGGAAAATACGATCGCTTTCTGACCGGCGCGCTGGTGCTGAACTACGACCGTCAGGGTAGCATACGCCTGACCTCACTCCAGATCGGTATCCCGATTTCGGCAACCCTGCCCCTGGCCAGAAATAAATTCCTGACCCTGGGTGTGACACCGGCCTTCGGTCAGCGCAAGTTCGACACCAACCACCTCACTTTTGATGCGCAATGGGTGGACTGCGTTTTTGACCCCGCCGCCGATGCCCGGGAAGATCAGTTGTTCCAGAACGCCAACCTCAAGTATTTTGACCTCAGTGCGGGCCTGAACCTTCGGCTTCAGTCCGATAGCAAACGCAACCGGATCGACGTCGGCGGCGGCTTGCACCATATCAACAGGCCGAACCACGACTTTTGGTCGTCGGACCTCACCGACCCCGGAAACGTGAAGTTGTACAACAAAATGTCGCTTTATGCGATGGGCCTGTTGCAGATTTCCAATAATTTCGATCTGGTCGGCCAGGGCCTTTATCAAAAGCAGGGTGGGTACAAAGAGATTGTATACGGAGGCGCCATACGGCTCCACCTCAACCAGCAACCCTACCACGAACTGGCCCTCCAGGTGGGCGTCGATTACCGCCACCGCTACCAGGATGCGTTGATCCCGCACGTCGAAGTGCTGTGGCGCACCTGGACGCTTGGTTTTACCTATGACATGAATATCTGGTCGGACGTGAACGTACTGACCAACCGCCGCGGCGGACCGGAGGTGGCCCTGATTTATCGCCTCTACAAGGTCAAGCCGCTTTCCACTTTCAAAACCTGCCCGATCATCTAGAGACCGGGTAGCGATAATCCGTTTCGCATGGCGAAAATCACCATTTTAATCCTGAACCGATTTACATCATCCCCACTTCGGAAATAAAGCAATATTAATCAAGCCATTATGAAGTCAAGGCAAATCATGCTCCTTCCCGTTATCCTGCTCCTGGCCCTTTGCACGGCAAATGGACAGAGCGGCATCACGGATAAAATAAACGCCGATACCGACCGGGCGCCCTCCGTAGCTGTACTGGAGCGCGAAGCACTCAAGGCCGCGGCTGAAGGAGACGACTATACCAGCATGGTCTACTACCGGCGCATCCTCGAATCCGACAGTCTGCACATGAATGCACTGAAAGGATACGGCGATGCCGCCATGCGATTCTCCGCATTTGAAAGGGCAGAAATGGCCTATCAGCGGTTGGTTGACCACAAATTGATAACACCTGACGGCATGACCCTGGTGCGGCTGGCCGAGGCTAAATTCAGACTGGGTAAATACGCGGAAGCAAAGGAACTGTACCGTCGTTTTCTCTTTATCGAAACCCCTGTGGGCATTACCCAGGATGTACTGGAAAACGCCCAAATGGGTCTCGAAAATTGCGACTGGGCACTAGACGTCTCGGAAAACTCGGACCTGCAGGCGCCGCTCGATACACTGACAGACATCAATACCGAGTATTCCGAATTCGCCCCCTATCCGAAGGGCGATACGCTCTACTTCTCTTCGTACCGCTTTCCTTTTGACAAGGACAAACATTATCCCAAAAGGCACCTGATCAAAGTACTGACTGCCGTGCCCAGGGCCGACACCCTGGCGTCTGAAGTTGTCGATTTCAATGAACCTAACCTGCATACCGCGCAGGTGACGTTCAACGGCCGCGGCGATATCATGTACTACACCATTTGCAAGTTCATTTCGGCAGCCGATATCCAGTGCGAAATCTACATGCGCAAATCCACCGGAAATGGCGCCTGGGGACCCGCAGTGAAACTCCCCGAACCGATAAACATGCCCGGCTATACCAATACCGAGCCCAGCATCGGGCAGGCGCCGGGAGAAGATACCGAAACGCTCTACTTTGTGAGCGACCGACCCGGCGGCAAGGGCAAGCGCGACATCTGGTACAGCCGGATAATGGCCGACAGTTTTTCGCAGCCCGTTAACCTGACCGAGCTGAACACAAAAGGAAACGACGTTACGCCTTTCTACCATTCCGGTACCGGAATGCTGTATTTCAGTACAGATGGCCTGCAATCTGTAGGCGGATTTGATATTTACCGCTCGAGGGGTAAAGGCGACAGTTGGGACCAGCCGGTACACATGGGCATGCCCATCAACTCGGGTGGCAACGACGTGTATTTTGCCGTATCCAAAAATGGCAAGACCTCGTTCTTTGCCTCCAACCGTTATGGCTCTCAAAACATCTCTGAAGAGGCCTGCTGTTACGACCTGTTCAAGGCCGACCTGGTAAAGCCGGAAATGATCGCCGTCACCTTTAACAAGGAAACGGGCGACTCGCTGAACAATACGGTGCTGCAACTGGTGGAATTTACCCCTCGGGGAACAGATGAGGAGATCAAGGTAAAAGTACCGGGCACGTACTTCGGCTTCCCGCTGCAGCCGCGCCGCTCGTATATGATCATCGCCTCCAAACCGCGCTTTCAAACCGATACGCTCCGTTTTGAAACCCCTCCAACCATCTGGAAAGACCTGCTGGTCAAGAAACTGTACCTGAAACCGGCTACACCCAGCCTTGTTGTCACGGTATACGACAAAGAAACCGGCGAACCCATACCGGGCGCTACTGCAAAATTTGTGACGATCGGCAAAGTACTGCCGGGAGGCAGCCTCGCTACCGGCAAGGGCGGCAGCCCCCTGGATCTGACCACCAAAACAGAACCCGATACCAACAAATTTGACTACTCGCTCGATTTCGACCACCGGTATAAAGTGGTAGTATCCAAACCGGGATTCACGATTGACTCCACTGAAGTCATTACAACGGAGGGGTTGACGGATGCCACAACCATCGAGAAAAAAGTTTACCTGACCCGTGGCATTTCCTTTAATGCCCATACGATCAACTCCGCGACGTACGATACCCTGTACGGCGTCACCTATAAACTCGTGGAACTGGAGGGTGGCAACCGGGAAGAGGAGTACGTCAACCCGCTGGGAACCAAGTCGTATCAAACTACCGTGAATTACGAGCGCCGTTACATGCTCGTCGCGTCCAAAGACGGCTTCTCCCGGGATACCGTGGTCTTTACGACGAAAGACCTTCCGCGTGTCGATTTTCAGGAAATCACCCGCGAATTGCGCCTGCGGCCACTCACACTTGAAGCATATCTGCCCATCAAACTATTCTTCGATAACGACGAGCCGGACAAGCGCACCATGAAACGTACGACGGCCCGCGATTACCGTCCGACCTACGTCGACTACTATCGCCGCAAACCGGAGTTTCTGGAAAAATGGAGCGAAGGCCTGACCGGCGAACCGCTTCAGGCCGCCAACGACTCGATGGATGTATTCTTTGAACGCGACGTACGCGGAGGCTGGGAACGGCTGTTCGCATTCTCCGAGGTTTTGTATGAAATGATGACACGCGGCGACTATATCGTCCTGACCCTCAAAGGTTTTGCTTCTCCGCGTGCCGCAACACAATACAACCTCAATCTGACATCACGCCGTGTATCCAGCGTATACAACCACTTCCTGATCTTTGACGGTGGTATTTACAAAAAGTTTGTAGACAATGGCCAGATCGTGATCAAACTGGAGCCGAACGGGGAATCAAAAGCGCCAAAAGACATCAGCGACAACATCAAGGAAGAGCGTAAATCAATATACGACCCGCGTGCAAGCCGCGAACGCCGGCTGGAGATCATCGGCGTAGAAGTGAGCCGCGGAAAACAATAGTAGCGTTTAGTCCCTTTAGTCCCCGCCCGATCAAACCTTAGTTTAATCCCCCATAATCTCCCGCCCGGGAAAACCGTACATAACCATGAACAAGTTTGTAAGGGCCACAATCAGCGTGTGCTCTATTGTGTTTGCAGTAAATGCAAGCGCACAGACACCACGAGCCTACGAAAACGCCGCTAACAACGCCCTGGAGGCACATGACTATTACGCCGCCATGCAATATTTTGGAAAAGTCCTCGAAATGGAGCCAACCCGACTCGATGTTTCATACCGCTATGCGGATGCTGCCCGCCAGTTCGGCGCTTACGGGCAGGCAGAGGCCTATTACCAAAAAACGCTTGAAAACGATCAAAAAGGAATCTTCCCGGATGCCGTCTTCCTCCTGGCTTCCGTAAAAAAATACCTGGGCAAATACGATGAAGCGATCCGCCTGTACCGGCGCTACACTGCAAAGACCGCCGCAGGCACGTCGTTTCGCAAAGAGGCGGAACAGGATATTGAACAATGCCTCTGGGCCCTGGAGCAGTTAACGACTCCCGACAACAGCATTACCATCGAACGCCTGCCATACGGCACCCCCAATACCGATCAGTCGGACTTTGGCGCGATGATGTATGGCGACACCTTGTTCTACTCCTCCTTCCGCGACATACAGTGGGGCGACAAAAACTACCCGCCCCGCCCCATAGTCAGGATCATGGAGGCACATGGAACGGATGAGGCATTCCCGGCAGTATGGAACGACCCCAAGCGGCATACCGCCAACATGGCGATTAGTCCGGACGGGCGCGTGCTTGTCTTCAACATGTGCGACTATGTAGACGTTGTGGATATTTCCTGCGAACTGTATTTCAGCCAGAAAACGGCTGCCGGGTGGTCAAAGCCCGCCAAATTGCCCGCAGCAGTAAATATTGAGGGTTTCTCGGCAACCCAACCGAATATCCGGTCCACCGGAAACGGGTACTACGACCTGTATTACTCCAGCAATTGCCCCGGCGGCAAAGGCGGGTTCGATTTGTGGCGCGTCCGCTTTTCCGAAACAGGCAGTTTTGCCAAACCGGAGAACCTTACTGTGCTGAATACCAAAAGCGACGACATTACGCCTTTTTATTATGAAAATGACAACGCCCTGTTTTTCAGCACCAAAGGGCGCCCTTCCATAGGCGGTTTCGATATATACAAGTCGGTCCTGAGCAACAACACCTGGCAGGAACCCGAACACCTCAATGTGCCCCTGAACAGCAGTTACGACGATCTGTATTTTGCACTGCAAAACGACAATACCTTTTGGCTGACCTCCAATCGGGAGGAGTCGGCCACCGTCGCAGGCGACGCGTGCTGCTACGATATTTATCGGGGCAACTACCTGCCGGTCGACCTCAAAACCCTTTCTTTTTCGCTGCCTTTTCAGGACTCTTTAACGGAGGTCTTGTTCACACTAACGGAGGTTGCTGCCGACAAACAAGGCCTGAATCGCTTTTCCGGCGACAAAAACGAGGCTGATTTCAGTGTACGCCGGCAGAAACAATACATGGTTATCGGGCAAAAAGAGTTCTACACACCTGATACCGTTTATTTTTCTACCAATACATTACCCAAAGACCGCAGGTTTGTTGAGAAACTGTACCTCACCCCCGAGATTGCCCTTGCGGTCAAAACTTTCCACGAATGGACCCGGGAGCCGCTCAATGGCGTGCAGATACGGCTTTACGAGATACCCGGCATAGCAGCCGATGAAAAATTTACAGGTGCAGAAAGCAACGAATCGAAAATGAACGTGGGCGGAAGGCGCATGTTTACCATTACTGCCGAAAAAGAAGGCTTTTTGCCCGATACGGTAGTAGTTACGGCAGAAGAACTCCGGGCGGCTATTGCCGGAAGTACGATTACCAAAAACCTGTTCCTGACGCCGGCGTCCATGAGCGCTTACCTGCCTATTACCCTGTATTTTGACAATGACCAGCCCGATCCGCGCACCTGGGCTACCAGTACCCGTCAGGCTTACGACCAGACCATCGATCGGTATGAAGCGCGGAAAGAGGCCTTTATCCAGCGATATACAACAGGCTTGTCGGGTGTGGAAAAAGAAGAGGCTGCCGCACAACTGAGTCGCTTCTTCGATGAGGAAATACACGGCGGGTTTGTAAAACTGGAACTATTCACGAGCAACCTCGATCTGTTTCTGAAAGGCGGTTCCAGTATCGAGATCATGGTAAAGGCCTTTGCCAGCCCGCTGGCTACGTCTGAATACAACCTGGCGCTGACCCAACGGCGCATCGCCAGTGTGCGCAATTATTTCAGAAAATACGAGAACGGCATCTTCGAGTCGTATATCCGGAACGGGCAATTGAAAGTATCCACGCTGCCACTTGGAGAAAGCGAGGCAACGCCCGGCGTGAGCGACGACGCGCGCGACAAACGCCGTTCGGTATTCAGCCCCGAAGCATCCCGCGAGCGCCGCGCCGAGATTCTCGAAGTGCGTTTATTCAAAAACTAAGCAACCGAAAACCATGGATAATATCTTTTGTAAAATTCCTTACTGCATGAAATACGGCCTTTTTTCGGCGTTTTGGCTACTGATACTCGTTGCAAATGTGGCGAACGGACAAGCTATCCAACTTTCCTTCACCATCGATGAGCCCAGCTGCAATGGCTTTACCAACGGCTCCGCTACCGTGACACCCACGGGTGGCAACCAGCCATATACCTATCTGTGGGATAATGGTCAGGCCGGCCAGACCAACTTCGGTCTTGGCGCAGGCACCTACTTTGTCACCGTAACGGATCAGGACGGCCTGACAGCTACCGGTAATGTGACGGTTACCCAGCCCGATCCCCTGGAGGCGACGATTACCGCCTCCGGACTGAGCTGCAACAGCGTAACGGGTACACTCACCGCCAACCCGAGCGGCGGCACCCAGCCCTACACATATGAGTGGAATACCAACGATCTTACACAGGAAATCCAGGTCAATACCCAGGGCACTTATTTCGTCACCGTAACCGATGCCAATAGTTGTTCGACGGTCAAGGCCTATAATGTTGCCCCGATTGCAGCATTTCTGCCGAGCTATGTCTTTACCAAGCCCAAGTGCAACGGCGAAGCGAGCGGCGCCATCGGAATCACGGTTTTTGGAACCAATCCGCCGTTTACCTGGACCTGGAGCAACGGCGTTTCCAATCAGAACCTTGTCAATGTCGCCGCCGGCGAATACAGTCTTACCATCACCGATTCCAAGGGTTGTACCTATGCCGACACGGTTGTCCTAACGGATCACCCGCCCTTGCTCGTTGATGTGATGGTTACGAATATTCCGTGTGCCAACCTGCCGAACGGAGGCGCGGTATTTGCCGCCGTAGCAGGCGGTGTAATGCCATATACGTTTTCCTGGAACAACGACAGCATCACTCAAGGGCAACAAGGTATTCCGGCAGGCGCCTATTCGGTGACTGTAACCGACAAGAACGGCTGCATGGCATTTGATACGGATACGGTACATATACCCACCCCGCTCGACGCTGAAGTGGTATCCAATTCGCCCGCCTGCGGCGCCAACAACGGCTGTGTTACGGTGCAGGGTGTCGGTGGCACCCCACCCTACACATACAACTGGCCGGTGATCGGTGTAACAGGCCCAACTGCCTGCGACCTGGGTCCCGGCGACTACTACGTGTGCGTATTCGACGCCAATGGCTGTCAGCATGATTTCACCGTGACTGTCGACTCCATTTCCGGCCTGGATATTACCCTGATCATCTCCAAAGCAGAATGCCCGGGCGTCGACAATGGCATGGCGACTGCCCTCGTGAACCCGCCTACCGGCGTCTATAATTACCAGTGGCTGCCCCAGCCCAATCCCAATGTACCGCAGATCAACAGTATCCCGGCCGGCACCGTGGTGTCTGTCACCGTAACCGATCCCAACAACGGCTGCATGGGTACGGCAACAGCGGTAGTCGGCGCCCACAACCAGGTCGAAGTCGATGTAACGGATACAGACGTCAATTGCATGGGCGACAGCACCGGAACCGCCATGGCCATTGCCTCCCACGGCACTTCGCCGTATAACTACGTCTGGACATACCCGGACAGTTCAACCGTAAACGGCCAGAATCTTACAGACCTGGCGCCCGGGGCCTATCCCGTTGTCGTGACCGACTCCAAAGGCTGTACTGCCATCGGCGTGGCAGATATCGGGGTGCTCTCCAACCCCATGGCCAACTGGAACCTGGATGTACTGGAATGCCTCGGCGATTCGATTACCGTTCAGTTTCAGGACGCCTCGACCGATCAGTACGGCACTATTACGGGATGGGAGTGGAATATCTTGTGGAGCGGCGGGCCCACGCAGTCCAGCCAGCAAACACCACCGATCATCACATTCTTTGCCAATGAAACCGGCACCGTGGAATTGACCGTCACCACCAACGCAGGCTGTTCCAGTACGTTTACGGCGCCTTTCGAGATCAAATCCATACCTGAAGTGACGGTAAGTGTATCCACACCCGTGTTCGATTGCGACAATGCACCCATACCCATCTCCGTTACCGGCGCAGCAGGCAATACCTACACCTGGTCGCCGATGACCGGGCTTACGTTTAACCCCGATTCGCTCAATGTAATAGCCAATCCGGCGGCAACCACCGACTATCAATTGGTTGCCAACAACGGCCAGTGCTCCGATACGGTAGATATCAAAGTCATTCGCGTGGTCCCGATCCAGTTGAGCGTTCCGAACGACTCTATCGTCACCTGCGATACCGTCGCAACGCTGACCGCTATAGTCAATGCAAACGTGACGTCCACCTTTGTCTGGACCAACAGCAATGGCGACACCGTGGGTATGGCCTCGATGGTGGATGTAATGGCCATGGGCCAGACAACATTCAACGTCGTCGCCACGGATATTTACGGTTGCACCGAAACGGAGGACGTACAACTGACGGGGAACAGCGTTGATGTTGACGTTTCATTCGATGCCACTGTGTCGGGTTGCGAAAACATCGCATTACCCCTCAGCGTAACCAACCTCGATCCGGTCGACAACCTGAATTATTCCTGGACTTCCAGCAGCCCGAGCCTGGTAATTTCGCCGCAAGGCGCAGCTGATGTGACGGCAATCGGCCCTGCCGGCAACTACACTGTGACCGTAACGGTCTCCAATCAGTTCGACTGTGTGCGGGAGTTTGTCACCCAGATTACCCTGCAGCCCAGTATCTCGCTTGACGGTGATATTTCCGCCGATCTGTGCAACGGTCTCCTCGTCGATTTCCAGAACACCAGCGGCATCAGCGGTACCTGGAATTTTGGCGACGACAGCACGAGCGTAGCTACCAACCCCACGCATGCCTATGCCACCAACGGGGTCTATACGGTTACCTTCGCTTCCACAGAGAACTGCGTTATTCCCTTCGACACGACAATTACCGTTCTGCCGGGCGCTGCCGTTCTCGCAGCCATAACCAACAATTACGAGGCTTGCACAGAACAGGCTGTGGTTCAGTTTACCGACCAAACCACGCACAGCAACCCGCTGGCCTCCTGGAACTGGTCGTTCTCTACAGGCCAGACTTCAAACGAGCAAAACCCGCTGCTTACCTTTACCGATGAGATGTCGGTGACCGTAACCCTTACCGTGACCGATGTAACAGGTTGCACCGACACAGTTACGGCCCAGATCGATATCAACGTCGTGAATGACTCGATCAGCAGCGAAAAACCGATCTGCCCCGACAACAGCGTAGCGCTGAATCCCAATTTCAATGCGGGATACGATTACACCTGGGTTTCCGAACCAAACGACCCCAATTTCGATCCGACCAACCCCAACCCGGAGGTGTCGCCAACCGACACAACGCTTTATATCGTTATGATCACCAATGGCGGATGTACCGTTACAGACTCCATAACCGTAATCCCCCAGGAAGCGCCCACTGTCGATTTGCCTGAAGATCAGATTCTGTGTTCCGACGGTCAGTTTACCATAAAAGTATTGAACAGCAACGCTGATGTGTTCACCTGGGCTGACAACCCCGGTTTCAACCCTACCCTCCCGGAGACCAGCGACTCACTTGTCGTGACACCGGTTCCAAACGGCATGTACTACGTCATGGCGCAAAATGCTGCCGGTTGTATGGCCGTCGATTCTATTGGCGTCAACAACGCCCAGGTGGACATCGACGCCGAGCCGGAAAACCGGAAGATCTGTCTCGGTGAAAGCACCGAGTTGAATATCACCAACCTCGACCAGGGCGATGTACTTTCCTATACATGGACGCCTGCGTTGGACCCGATATCCAACCCTGTTGTCACCCCGACGACCTCAACAACCTACACCGTCGAGGCCTCGAACCAGTTTGGTTGCAAAGACACCATGCAGTTTGTGGTGGATGTAATCAGCATCAGTGTATCGGCAGAAGTACTTGGAAAGGACACCATTTGTCCCGGACAATCTACCGAATTGATGGCAACCGTAACGAGCAACAGCACCAACATCACATACGAATGGACGCCCTCTTCGTCGCTGACGGGCGCCGAAACGGCCAATCCCAATGCCTCTCCCGACGAGGATACGGAATATATCGTGACGGCAACTGCCGATGGACTCTGCCCGGATACCGCATCGGTGCGGGTATTCTTCATGACCGGCGAATGTATCGAACCGTATATTTTCGTGCCCAAGGCGTTTACCCCCAACAACGATTCGAACAACGATTTCTTTATCGTCAGGGGTGTGAATATCAAGGAGTTGTATTTTGTGGTGTGGGACCGCTGGGGCGAAAAAGTCTATGAAACGGAAGACCCGCAAGCCCAGGGCTGGGACGGGACGTTCAAAGGCAAAGAGCTTACACCCGACTCGTACGCCTGGTATCTGCGCGTGACCTGCGGCAACGGGGAAACATATACGAACAAAGGAGATGTGACGCTGTTGAAATAAGCGCCTCCCGGCAGCCAATAAAAAACCCGAATGGCAATGACACCATTCGGGTTTTTTAATGTTTTATAGCGGCTGTTTTACTCGATCAGGCCCCGGCCTTCCTTCACGATCTTCTCTTCTTTCAGCAATTTTTTCATCAGGCGGTCAAGGATACCGTTGATGAAGTCCTTGCTTTTGTCGGTGGAATACACTTTTGAAATTTCCACAAATTCGTTGAGCGTCACCTTGGTAGGTATGGTCGGGAAATGCAGCAGTTCGCACAGCGCCATCTTCAGCATGATCATATCGAGTACGGCTACCCGTTCTGCGTCCCAGTTCTTGAGCGTGGGTTCGATATGTTCGAACAAAGCCTGGTCTTCCTGGCAGGTTTTGCGCAGCAACTGTTCTCCGAATTCGCGCACCGTTTCATCGGAGGGTTCAAACTCCTGATAAAACGGCCCTTCCAGCGGCATTACCTTGATGGTTTTTTTGATCGCGCCCACGACCAGCGACTCGTCGTCCCGCCAGTTGTTGTACCGGTCTTCCGACACCACGATGAAAACGTCGTGGTCGACCAGA
>ERZ724521.202-NODE-202-length-25369-cov-6.248361_pt1 | contig 25369 bp, 28 predicted proteins | sample MGYA00376054_ERZ724521 | MGnify/ENA primary metagenome ERZ724521 (study PRJEB28724, sample SAMN07190883) | activated sludge metagenome | isolation source: activated sludge of sewage treatment plant in Hong Hong | place: Hong Kong | collected 2016-03-17 ... | reverse complement strand
GATGAGGATGGGCTCTCGGCACGCATCCGCGAGATCTGCGGATCGGCGGCTGAACGATTGCGTCGAGTCGATTTCACCGATCGACCAGAGTGCTATATGGCGGCGGCTGACGTGTTTTGCCTGCCAAGCTATCGAGAGGGTTTCGGAATGGTAGTGATCGAAGCGGCGGCGGCGGGGTTGCCGGCCGTTGCGTCGAGAATCTACGGCATTACGGATGCCGTTGTGGAGGGCGAGACCGGCCTCATGCACCCACCGGGCGATGTGGGCCTGATGACCGTCGCCCTGCGCAGGCTCATTGAATCACCGCGGGAGCGAAGGGCTATGGGACAAGCCGCGCGCCAGCGTGCATTGCGAGATTTCTCTCAAGCCGAGGTCCAGCGCGGCCAGATGGATTTTTACCGGAGGCATCGTTTCGCAAAGCCGGAGTAAAATTAGCAGATAGGATCGTCAGTTCACTGACGATGAGAGCGTCCTTTTGAGACAAGCGAAGGGCGTCGGTATTAGGCAGTCACTGACTTCATCTGAAGGAGCCCTGTGCGTCGAGGTTTGCCCATCAGGTCGCGGCAGAATGTGGCGCAGTCGGAGATTTGAGGGTCCGTTGGCCGCTCGCAAGTCGTTCTGCGACGAGAGGCGCCAGCTCCATGGAAATCGCATGAACTCTCGAATTCCGGAGGAACGGATGCGTGACGAAATGACCGCCAGTATTCTTTGCGGCGGGTGGGGCAGCACGCTTCCCGCCTTCGGGTTTCCGTCGTCGCGGTTAGTCGTTCAGGTATTTCCACCCAACGTGGCTCGCAGCGCTTGCGGCGACATGGGCCGGCGGGCGACGTGAGTGATGTTCAAGCGTCTGTTCGATATCGCGGTGTCGGTGGTCCTGCTGCTTCTCACTCTACCGATTCTGATAGTGGTTGCATTCGGAGTCCGAGTGGCAATGGGCTCACCGGTACTTTTGCGCCAATTGCGGCCAGGGTTGCACGGAATGCCCTTCACGTTCTTCAAGTTTCGAACCATGACTGAAGCGCGAGACGCGGCGGGGCAGCTCTTGCCCGACGAGCATCGATTGACTCCGTTCGGACGCCGGCTGCGGGAAACGAGTCTCGACGAACTGCCGCAACTTTTCAACGTGCTCCGGGGGGATATGAGCCTAGTGGGGCCAAGACCGCTGCTCATGGAGTACTTGCCCCTCTATTCCCAGGAGCAGGCGCGCCGTCACGAGGTGAGGCCCGGAATCACGGGTTGGGCGCAGATTAATGGGCGCAACGCAATTTCCTGGGAGGAAAAGTTCGCCTTGGACGTCTGGTATGTTGACCATAGAAGTTTCCTGCTGGACCTTAGCATCCTCGCGAAGACAGCGGTCCGAGTGGTGAAGCCGGCGGGTATCACGGAACCCGGTTCGGCGACCATGAGCAAGTTCAGGGGTTCACGCCCGTCGGTGTCAAACGATGTCTGAACGGCTCGTCATCTTCGGCGCGGGCGGTCACGCCAAAGTCATCATCGATGCGGTCGAACGCCAACGCATCTACGAAGTGGCGCTATTAGTCGATGCCGACCCGAGCCGAGTTGGCACTTCAGTGCTGGGTCACGAGGTACAGGAGGAGGCGCTCGGCTTCGAAGCGCTCAGCGAGGGTATCCGTCATGCCATCGTTGCAATCGGCAACAATGAAATTCGTCGGCGAATCGCCGACATCGCACGCGGCAAGGGTCTGACGCTAGCTACAGTTATCCATCCTGGATCTGTTGTCGCCCGCTCGGCGCAACTAGGCGCCGGGACGCTGGTGATGCCTGGCGCGATTATCAATGCCGACGCGCGCGTGGGCGCCAACGTGATAGTGAATACCGGAGCGGTCATCGAACACGATTGCAGAATCGGCGACGATGTACATATAGGCCCTCACGCGACGCTTTGCGGCGGAGTTGCCGTGGGTGCGGGTAGCCTGATCGGCGCTGGTGCCACGGTTCTCGTGGGCGTGTCCATCGGCCAGGGCGTTCTCGTCGGTGCCGGATCGACGGTGCTTGCCGGCGTGCCCGATGGGGCACGGGTGGCCGGTTCCCCGTGCCGGCCTCTGGAGAGCAAGCCGTGAGTCGGTTGGCGATCGACGGCGGAACATCGATTCGCCAAACGAAGTTTCCTTCTTGGCCGACTTTTGCTGCCGATGAAATCCAGGCAGCGTCTGATGTCCTTGCTTCTGGCCGCGTTAACTATTGGACCGGCGAGGAATGCAAGACGTTCGAGCGCGAATTCGCCAGAGCATTCGGGCGACGTTATGCGATTTCGTTGGCCAATGGGACGGTAGCGCTCGAGCTAGCATTGCGCGCCCTCGGCATTGGTCCCGGTGACGAGGTAATCGTTCCAAGTCGGACATTCATCGCGACAGCGAGTTGTGTCGTTACGTGCGGGGCAATACCCGTCGTTGCGGATGTCGACCCTGTCAGCGGAAATGTCACTGCATCTTCGGTACTCGCTGCCGTGACTTCGCGTACTCGCGCAATTATTCCTGTTCACATGGCTGGTTGGCCGTGCGATATGGACTCGCTCCTGGGGTTGGCGAACGACAAGGGACTCCACGTCATCGAGGACTGCGCGCAGGCGCATGGGGCGACCTACAAGGGTAAGCCGGCTGGTTCTTTTGGCGTTTGCTCGGCTTTTTCCTTCTGCCAAGACAAGATCATGACGACCGGCGGCGAGGGGGGCATGCTGCTCACCGATGATGAAGCCGTGTGGCGCCGGGCTTGGGAATACAAGGATCACGGCAAGAGCTGGGTTGCCGTGCAGGACCGGGAAGGTTCCTCGAGCTTTCGCTGGCTGCATCATTCGTTTGGCACGAATTGGCGCATGACCGAGATGCAGGCCGCCATCGGGCGTCGCCAGCTAGCGAAGCTTCCCGAGTGGCTGGCCAGGCGTCGGGCTAATGCTGTCGCGCTGATGGATGGGCTTGAGGGTGTAGCGGGACTGACGCTGCCTCGCCCGGCGGCAGCCTTCGGTCATGCCTGGTACAAGTTCTACGTTCGCGTCGACCGGAAGGCCTTGCTGCCAGACTGGAACACTATGCGAGTCATCGAAGCGGTGAACGCGGAAGGTGTACCCTGCATGTCCGGCAGCTGCGCGGAAATCTATCGTGAGCGGGCCTTCGCAGATGCGGGATGGGTGCCACCTGTGCCGCTGCCTGGCGCAGCTGGATGGTCTCAGGAAAGTCTGATGCTGCTCGTACATCCGACACTTACGCCCGCGGACATGAACGACGCGGTGGCGGCAGTGCGCAAAGTCATGGGTGTAGCTACCTGATGCACCCGCGTTCACTTCTCGCGCTCGGTCACGATGCCACAGCGGTGGCCATTGTTTGGATTGCGGCCTATTGGCTGAGGTTCAACCTTGATATACCCGAGCCGTATCTGCATGGTGCCCTTTTCGCGCTTCCCTGGTTGCTGCCGTTGCACGTCGGGGTCTTTTGGTTTGCAGGCTTGTACCGTGGCATATGGAGATATGCCAGTCTCGACGACCTCAGGCGGATTGTCGGCGCGGTGAGCGTAGCGTCCCTGCTCGTCGTAGCCTTCATCTTTCTTTCCCAGGCCAATAACGTCCCGCGTTCGGTATTGATCCTGCATCCGCTGTTGCTGGCCGGAACAATGGGCGGAAGTCGATTGCTCTATCGGGCGTGGAAGGAGCATCGACTCTACGGGGCCATGCAGCTCGTCGGTCGCCCGGTGTTGGTGCTTGGTGCCGGGGATGCGGCGTCAGACCTTTTGCGCGAACTCGTGCGCACGCCGGATTGGCGCGTCGTCGGCCTGCTCGACGACAATGCAGCAAAGCACGGGCGCCAGATTTCAGGTGTTCGCGTGCTCGGCGCCTTGGCGCAGGTATCTGAGTTCGCCACGCGGTTCGAGGCAGCGCATGCAATCGTGGCGATGCCCTCGGCGTCTTCCGGCCAACGCCGTCGGGCGGCGGAACTGGCTTCGCGCGCAGGATTGCAGGTATTTACCGTTCCCACGTTCGACGACCTTCTGTCGGGCCGCGTCGCGATATCTGCAATTCGCAAGGTGGAACTCGAAGATTTGCTTGGCCGTGAACCCGTTGAACTGGATGAAGCGGGGCTGCACGGACTTCTGGAGCGAAATGCCGTGCTGGTCACGGGCGCAGGTGGCTCAATCGGCTCCGAGTTGTGCCGCCAGATCATGCGGTTCGCCCCGCAGCGGCTCGTGTTCGTCGAGCAGTCCGAGTTCGCGCTCTACGGAATCGAGCAAGAGTTTTCTCGGCGCGCCGTCGACTGCTTGATCGGAGACGTCAAGAACCCGAGCCGAATGGATACGATCTTCGGCATCCACCAACCGGCGGTCGTGTTTCATGCCGCCGCGTATAAGCATGTGCCCCTTATGGAAGGCGCCAATGCGTGGGAGGCCATACGAAACAACGTCGCGGGCACCCTGAACGTCGCTCGCGCGGCCATCGCGCACGGCGCAAGTGAGTTCGTGCTAATTTCGACCGACAAGGCAGTGAACCCGACGAATGTCATGGGCGCAAGCAAGCGGCTGGCCGAGATGGTTTGCCAAGCCGTGCAGGCGCAATCACCGACGACGCGGTTTGTAATGGTTCGCTTCGGGAACGTCCTTGGCTCCTCGGGAAGTGTGATACCTCTGTTCCGGGAACAGATTGCCAAAGGCGGACCTGTGACGGTCACCCACCCCGAAATCATCCGCTACTTCATGTTGATTCCCGAAGCCGCCCAACTGGTGCTGCAGGCCGGCTTGATGGCATCGCGCGAGGCCGAGGGCGGCCGGGTGTTCGTGCTGGACATGGGGGAGCCCGTGAAGATCGTCGACCTCGCTCGCGACATGATCCGGTTGTCGGGATTTACCGAAGACGAGATCAGGATCGAGTTCACCGGCCTGCGCCCCGGCGAGAAGCTCTACGAGGAGCTCCTCGCCGACGGCGAAGCGACGCTGCCGACGCCGCATCCCAAGCTGCGCATCGCCAAGCCGTCGCAGGCGCCGGACGCTGCGTGGCTTGCCGAACTCGAGGAATGGCTCGCCGCGCCGTGGCGCGATGAGGCGGAGACCAAGGCGGGACTCAGGCGCTGGGTGCCCGAATATCGCCCCGCAACGCACTGAAGGCATCGACGACCTCGTCGATGCCGATATCGCTCACCTCCAGCGAAGGCTTCTGCAAAAGGCGGTAGGGCACGCCCCAGGGCCGCCAGCGCGCGGCGCCTGAATTGCCAAACAGGCAAACAATGGGTTTCCCGAGGCCGGCGGCGAGGTGCATTGCACCGCCGTCGGCGCAGACGAGCGCATCGCATTCGGCCAGGGCGGCGATCAGGTCGGCCAGTCGATGCGTCGGCCGCGCGACCACCGATGCCCGATTGCCGATCCGTTCCAGTATCTCGTGCGCCTTCTCGTCGTCGCCCGGATGCATCGGGTTGTCGGCCGGGCCGGGCGACCAGAGCAGCAGGAAGCGTGTGGGTTCGCGGGCGGCGAGCGCCGCAATGGCGTCGGCAAAATGAGCGGCTGCCCAACGCTGGGAAGGCTTGCGGGCACTGACATGGATGCCGACCGTAAGCATCGACGATGGTGCGACGACGGGACCGACCACCCGGCACGGCGGCGGTGCGCCTTCAATGCCGAAGGCCGAGCCGAGCCGAAAGACATCCTCGACCTCGTGGCGCCCCGCGTTGTCGGGCGACAGGGCCACGTCGAGCCGATCCGGCGGCCCGAAGCCCACCACCCGCCGTGGCGCAAGCCAGCGCGCCTGCGCCAGCAGGCGCGGCTGGAAGGCCGGGTTGGCGAGGATTACGTCGTCGAGCTTCATTGCGCGCAGCCGGTGCATCATGCGCAGCCTGCGCCAGAGGATTGCGGGCAGGAATTCCCCGGCAGCGCGGTGCTTTGCCTTGGTATAGACCAACGCCTCGTCGACATCCGGATTGCCATGCAGCACAGGCGCGTTGTAGCTGTTGGCCAGCACGCCGATCCACGCGTCCGGCAGCCGGTTGCGCAACGCGCTTATCAGCGGGGTAGTGCATACGAGGTCCCCGATGTTGTCGCGACGAACGATGAGAATCTTGCGGGCGGGCTCGGGGCTCACGGTAAACTCGCGCGATGGCGACTTATGCGATTGGCGACGTGCAGGGATGCTTCGAACCGCTGCAACGCCTGTTCGACTATATCAGCTTCGACCCGGCGGCTGACCGCATCTGGTTCGTCGGTGACCTGGTCAATCGCGGCCCGCAGTCGGCCGACGTGCTGCGCTTCGTCCGGGGGCTCGGCAGCAGCGCAGTCGTGGTGCTCGGCAACCACGACCTGCACTTGGTCATGCAGTCGGAAGGCTATGGCAAGCCCAACCGCGAGGACACCTTCGGCGACGTGCTGGCGGCTCCCGACCGTGCCGAATTGCTCGACTGGCTGCGCGCCCAGCCCCTGTGCCATGTCGAGGCGCGCTGGGCGATGGTTCACGCCGGACTGCTGCCGGGATGGACGGTGGCCCAGGCCAGGTCGCTTTCCGCGGAGGTGTCCGCTGCCCTGACCTGCGCGGACTACCGGGAGTTTCTCGCCAACATGTGGGGTTCCGAGCCCGCTGCCTGGGACGACAGCCTCATCGGCTGGGACCGCCTGCGCGTGGTGGTGAATGCGATGACACGCATGCGCTTCATTACGCCGGGAGGTGCCATGGAATTCCGTGCACCGGGAGCGAAGGGCCCTCCGGAAAAGGGTCCCGCCGGTTGCGTTCCCTGGTTCGATGCCCCCGCGCGCCGCAGCGAGGACCACGTCATCGTCTGCGGCCACTGGTCGGCGCTCGGCTTCCGCGACCAACCCAACCTGCTTGCGCTCGATACCGGGTGTCTGTGGGGCGGCAGCCTGACTGCGGTCAGGCTCGAAGACCGGCGGGTGTTCCGCCAGCCGTGCCCGCAACAATCCCGTCCGTCGGGATGGGACTGAAGGGTGCCGTTCGAAGCCTGGGCTAGTGCGATACGCGGGTGGCGCCGCCGCCTGAAAGCACCCGCACCCGCTCGCCTACGCGGAAGGCCTCGTCGGCCTCCTGAGTTACCGCGATCAACTGGCCGTTGTCGAGCTTGATGGTGATTTCAAGGCCATCCTTCTTGTTGACCTTGTCCTCGATCGCCTGACCGGCGATGCCGCCGGCGACGGCGCCCAGGATCGAACCGACCGTGGAGCCCTTGCCGTGCCCGATTTCGCTGCCGGCGACGCCGCCGACCGCCCCGCCGGCGACGGCACCGACGCCGCTGCGGGCGGCTTCGATGGTGACGTTGCGCACCGATTCGACCACGCCCATTCTCACGTGCATCTCGGAACGTGCCTGGGAGCGCGAGTAGGTCGATCCGGATTCGCTGGTCGCACATGCGGAAAGCAGCAGTGCAGCAAGAACTGCGGCGGCAGGCCGGAGGAAGGTGAGACTTGGTTTGCTCATGATGGTCGATTCCTTACCAGAGGGTTTCCCCGAACGCCGCGCGATAGCGGTTGCCGATGTCGTCCCGCGATAGCTTGTGGTTCTGCCCGCCACGGTGGGCAATCTTGATGGCGCCCATCAGCGAGGCAAGACGGCCGGTCCTTTCCCATTCCCACCGGTTCGCGATGCCATACAGCAGTCCGGCCCGGTAGGCGTCTCCACACCCAGTCGGATCGATCAACGCTTCCGGCGCCGCGGCGGGAATTTCGATACGGCGTCCCTGCGCATATATCTCCGAGCCGCTACCGCCCAGCGTGACGATCAAAGCATTTACCTCTTCGGCCAGTTGTTCCAGTGACCGGCCCGTCCGCTCGGTGAGCAGCTTGGCCTCGTAGTCGTTGACCGTGCAGTAGTCAGCGAGTTTCAGGAAGGCGAGCAACTCGTCGCCGTCGAACATCGGCAGACCCTGGCCCGGGTCGAAGATGAAGGGTATGCCGACCTGCCGGAACTCGCGCGCATGTTGCAGCATGCCGTCGCGGCCGTCGGGAGAGACGATGCCGAGGCCGACGTTATTGGCATCCGTCACCTTGTTCAGGTGCGACTGGGTCATCGCTCCGGGGTGGAAGGCCGTGATCTGGTTGTCGTCGAGGTCGGTGGTGATGAAAGCCTGTGCCGTGAAGCTGCCCGGAACGTCGCGCACGTGCGTCGCTTCCAGGCCCAGTTGCTTCAGGCGATGCATGTAGGGGCCGCTGTCATCCCCAATGGTCGCCATGATGAGCGGCTCGCCACCGAGCAGCTTCAGGTTGTAGGCGATGTTGCCGGCACAGCCGCCGAACTCCCGGCGCATGTCCGGAACTAGGAAGGCGACATTGAGGATGTGTATCTGCTCGGGCAGGATGTGGTTCTTGAAGCGGTCGCCGAACACCATGATCGTGTCGTAGGCGATGGAGCCGCAGATGAGGGTCTTCATGGGATAGTGCCCGGAGTCAGGGATAGAAGAGGTAAAGCCGGTAACCGCTGGCAGCAAGGCCGCCCGCATCGATGACGACGCTGGCCTGCACATCCGTATTCGCCGGCATGCCTTCGGCGAGCGGAGTCTTCGCGGCCAGGTAATCAGCCGGCGTCAGCACCTTGCGGGCGACCGCCTTGTCGGCGGTGTCGGTAAGCGTCAGCTCGAGGTGCGGGAACTGCTGAGCGAAAGGCGCACGATTCTTTATCGTGGCGGTCATGACGAGTCGGCCCGTCGTCCCGCCATCCGGGTGCAGGTCCGACGCTTCGATCGAGACCAGCCCTGCTTTCGCCGGCAGGCCGACATCGCATCCGGCGACGTCGCATAGGGTGGTTAGCGCCGGCCGCAGGTCCGGCCACAGCGTGGCCAGTTCGACGCGGAAGGCAAGCAATGCCTGCGCCGCCAGCGCTACAAGCGCGATGCTGCTGCCCAGGGCCCAGGGCCAGCGCCTGCGTGGCCGGGATGTTTGCGCGATGGCTTCATCCCAGGGGGCTTCGCCCTCCGTATCCGCCAGGGCCTCGGTTGCCTCGATCGCGTCTTGGTCCGGCGTCGCCGCCACGGCATCCGGGTGTTCCGCAGCTGGCGAGGCTTCGCCGTCGATATCGGTGTCCGTTACCGCCGCCGTCTCGGCAGTCCATGTGCCGGTGTCGGCGATTGATGTTGCGGCGGGTTCCGGGTCCGGAAGCTCCGTGGGCGCCATTTCGACCTCGGGGGTCGTATCGTCACCCGTGCCGGGAAACCAGGATTCAGCGGTACGGGCGACCTCGGCCGTGGTATCTGGTGAGGGCGGGGGAGCGCTTTCCTCCGCCCGCAATTCCTCCATCGCGTTGGCCGGAACCTCAGGGTGAACGATGACCGGTGCCGGGTCCGCACCCCTCGCCGCATGGGCAAGCGCCAATGCCGGTTCCTCGATCAGGCTGTCGAGCGCATTGAAGACATGCTGGCATTGGCCGCAACGAACGCGACCGGAGCGAACCTTGATCTGATCTGCCGTAACGCGGAAATGCGTGGCGCAACCCGGGCAGCGCGTCAGCATTGGCGACCTTCCAGGCGAACCCAGCCGTCGCGCACGCCGCCCACGGCCAGGGGGATGTAGGCCGCGTAGGCCGCGATCACCGCATCGGCCTGCGCCTCGAGTACGCCGGAGAGCACCATGCGGCCGCCGGACGCGACCCGTTCGGCCAGCAGCGGGGCCAGGACACAGAGCGGGTTGGTGAGAATGTTGGCGATCACGATGTCGAAGCGTTCGGGAAGCGGATCCCGCGAATGGCGCAAGGTGATTTCTACTCCGTTTGCAGCCGCATTGTCGCGCGCGGCAATCAGGGCATTCTCGTCGATATCCACGCCGAGCACCGACCTGGCGCCGAGTCGGGCGGCCGCGATGCCCAGGATGCCCGAGCCGCAGCCATAGTCGAGGACCGCTTCGCCACCGCGCAACGAACCGGCAAGCCACTCCAGGCAAAGCGCGGTCGTCGGGTGGGAGCCGGTGCCGAAGGCGAGCCCCGGGTCGAGAACGAGGTTGAGCGCCTCGGGGTCGGGAGCCGCATGCCAGGACGGCACGATCCAGAGCTTTTCCGAAATCCGGATGGGGTCGAACTGCGATTGGGTCAGGCGTACCCAGTCCTGCTCGGCGACTTCCTGGATTTCCACATCGGCCGGAACATCGATGCCCGCAGCCGTCACGGCAACATCGATCAGGCTCCTTAGGTCAGCGGTGGGCTCGAACAGCGCGACCACCCGGCTTTCGCTCCACAGTGGTGTCGCCAGCGGCCCGCGGCCGTCCGGTTCGCCAAACTGGGGCGTTTCCGCCGGCGTGCCGGCCTGGGCGTCCTCGACGCTGACCGAGATTGCACCGGCGGCCAGCAGCGCATCGGACAGGCGCTCGGCGTGCGCGGCGTCCGTGTCGAGCGCGACGCTGACCCACATGCCGGCTAACGGCCCTTGGCGGCTTCGCCCTTGGCGGCGAGCTTCTCTTCCAGATAGTGGATGCTGGTCCCGCCCTTGATGAAACGCTCGTCGAGCATCAGGTCTTGGTGCAGCGGGATGTTGGTCTTGATGCCGTCGACCATCATTTCCGAAAGCGCGATGCGCATGCGGCGAATCGCCTGCTCCCGGGTGTCGCCGTAAGCGATCACTTTCCCGATCATCGAGTCGTAGTTGGGCGGAACCGTGTAGCCCGAATACGCGTGCGAATCGACGCGGATGCCGGGCCCGCCCGGCGGGTGCCAGTTCGAGATCCTTCCAGGCGAGGGAACGAACTTGAACGGATCCTCGGCGTTGATGCGGCATTCGATGGCGTGGCCACGCAGTTCGATATCGCGCTGCTTGAACCAGAGCTTTTCACCCGCCGCGATCCGGATCTGCGCCTGGACGATGTCGATGCCGGTCACGAGTTCGGTCACCGGGTGCTCGACCTGAACCCGCGTGTTCATCTCGATGAAGTAGAACTCGCCATTCTCGTAGAGGAATTCGAACGTGCCGGCACCGCGGTAGTTGATCCGCCGACAGGCCTCTGCACAGCGGTCGCCGACGCGGCCAATGATGCGACGGGGAATCTCGGGGGCCGGCGCCTCTTCGATCACCTTCTGGTGGCGGCGCTGCATCGAGCAGTCGCGTTCGCCCAGGTACACCGAGTTGCGATGCGCATCGGACAAGACCTGGATTTCCACGTGGCGCGGGTTTTCCAGGAACTTCTCCATGTAAACGTTGGAGTTGCCGAAGGCGGCGCCGGCCTCGCTGCGCGTCATGTTTACCGCGTTGATCAGGGCAGCCTCGGTATGCACCACGCGCATGCCGCGTCCGCCGCCGCCGCCGGCCGCCTTGATGATCACGGGGTAGCCCACGGCGCGACCGATCTTGATGATCTCCTTGGGATCGTCCGGCAGCGTTCCATCCGAACCGGGAACACAGGGAACGCCCGCGTCCTTCATTGCGTTCTTGGCGCTGACCTTGTCGCCCATGAGCCGGATCGTTTCCGGACGTGGTCCGATGAAGGCGAAACCCGAGCGTTCGACGCGCTCGCCGAAGTCCGCGTTTTCCGACAGGAAGCCGTAACCCGGGTGGATTGCCTCCGCATCGGTAACCTCGGCCGCCGAAATGATGGCCGGAATGTTGAGGTAGCTCTGGCTGGACGGGGCGGGCCCGATGCAGACGGACTCGTCGGCGAGCTTGACGTATTTCGCTTCGGTATCCGCCTCGGAATGCACGGCGACCGTGCGCACGCCGAGTTCGCGGCAGGCGCGCAGGATGCGCAGGGCGATTTCGCCGCGGTTGGCGATCAGTACCTTGCCGAACATGCTCAGCCGATCACGAACAGCGGCTGGCCGTACTCGACCGCCTGCCCGTTCTCCGCAAGGATCGCCTTGACCGTGCCGGCCACGTCGGCCTCGATTTCGTTCATCAGCTTCATCGCTTCGATGATGCACAGGGTGTCGCCGGCCTTGACGGCCTGGCCGACTTCGACAAAGGGCCCCGACTCCGGGCTGCTCGAGCGGTAGAAGGTGCCGACCATGGGGGCCTTCATTACATGACCATCCACCTGAGCGGCGGGTGCTTCGGCGGCGGCCGCAGGCGCCGGTGCGGCAACCGGGGCAGCGACTGCCGCCGGCAGCGGGCCCGGCGGCAGGCTCACCATGGTGGTCGCCGGGGCGGCCGTCAGGTGCTTGGCGATGCGGATCTTTTCTTCGCCCTCGCTGATCTCGAGCTCGGAAATTCCGGAGTTCTGTACGAGATCGATCAGGGTCTTGAGTTTTCTCAGGTCCATGGGGACTCCTCAAACAGGGAAACGGCGACTCGGTCGCCGCGGCCGGCGTTGGCTCAGCGAGCCCTCAGCCGCGCCAGGGCGGCTTCCAGCGCCAGTTCATAGCCCTGGGCGCCAAGTCCGGAAATCACCCCGACCGCGATATCCGAGAAGTACGAGTGCTGCCGGAAGGTTTCCCGGGCATGCACGTTGGAAAGGTGAACCTCGATGAACGGTATCGCCACCGCGGCCAGGGCGTCCCTCAGCGCGACGCTGGTATGGGTATAGCCGGCGGGATTGAGGATGATGAAGCGTACCCCCTGGTCGCGGGCCGACTGGACGCGGTCGATGAGTTCGCCTTCGTGGTTGCTCTGGAAGCTTTCGAGGCGGACTCCGAAGGCGCGGGCGCGCGCCTCCATGGCGGCATGGATGGTTGCCAGGGTGGTCCGACCGTAAATTTCAGGTTCGCGGGTTCCCAGCAGGTTCAAATTCGGACCGTGAAGGACCAGAACGGTGCCGTTCTGATCGTCCTGATCCTGGGATTTCTTGGATTTTTGCTTCGTCATGGGCGCAAGTTTGCCGCAAATGACCGCAGTTTGTCCAGTTACCCGGAAATCAGCCTGCGCACTTCCCGCTCCAGATCCGCCTCATCCCAGCGCCCGAGGCGGGTGGCAGCGAGCCGCCCCTCACCGTCGAAAACCGCTGTAAACGGCAGCGCTTGCGCGCGATTGCCATATCCGGCGCTGGACTGCATGGTTGGCAGGTCGGCTATGAGCAAGGGATAGGTTACCGGGGTTTCTTTCTGGAATTCGGCAATTTTATCGGGGTCATCGATGCTGATACCGACAAATTGGACCATTTTGTCGCGATATCGATCTTGAAGCCGGGAAAAGCCGGGCATTTCGTCGCGGCACGGGGGGCACCACGTCGCCCAGTAGTTAACCACGAGGATGCGGCCACGCCATTGGTCGAGTCGTTGCGGTTTGCCCGTGATATCCGCGAGCACGAGTTCGTGGATCGGCCGGCCCGTTGACGGTGGCGGCTCCAGCTGGCTTACCCCGGTGCCGGTTCCCAGATGGTAGCCGGCCAGTGCGGCAACCAGGGCGATGATGCCCAGGCCAAGCCATAGCGGCGCGCCCCTCAAGGCACGGCCTCCTTCAACAGGTCAAGCACGGTGGCGGTACGCGCCCGCGCCCTTCCGTGGGCGTGGCTGCTGCCCGCTTGCCGCTCGGCGATGGCCGGATAGATCGAGACATATACCGGGGTATCGTTCCAGTCGATCCGCAACACCGCCTCGACCCCGATTCGTCGCGCCTCCAGCGCTTCGTAGGCAATGCCCTTGGATAGCAGCGCGATCTCGACATCCTTGCTGCTGTCCGCGAAAAGGTCGATCTCGACGCTGGCGTAGCGGCCTGCGGTACCGTCCAGGGCCCCGCCGGTCAGGTAGGGCCGGAATTCTTCCAGCGCCTGCATCACTTCCACGGCGGTGGCGCGCAGTTCGCGAACGCGCTCGCGCTGTTCCTCGTCCTGGTAGAGCGACTGCCAAGCGCGCAGCTCGGCCTCGACTTCCTCGTTGGTCGGCAGGGCTTCGCCTTCGGCGGCACCCAGTCGCCGCGCCGCCTTGCGTTTTGCGGTGCCGTAGTCGCCAATGCCTTCCTCGGCCATCATCCGCGCAGCCGCGGCGGCAACGGCCCGCCGCAGATGGCCGGGGCCGGCAGGTGCTGGTTTGCGGCGAGGCATGGCGTGAACACGGCGGCGGTTAGAATCCAGGCCATTATTCCACGGTTCGGCGCATGCACATCCACATCCTCGGCATCTGCGGCACCTTCATGGGCGGCATCGCGCTCCTCGCGCGCGCTGCCGGTCACCGGGTCACCGGTTGCGATGCCAATGTGTATCCGCCCATGAGCACGCAGCTTGCCGAACAGGGCGTGGAACTGATTTCCGGCTATGACGCGGGCCAGCTTTCGCTGAACCCCGACCTTTTCGTGGTCGGCAACGCGATTTCGCGCGGCAATCCGCTGCTGGAGGCCATACTCGACCGGAATTTGCCCTATGTTTCGGGCCCCCAGTGGCTGGCGCAGAACATCCTGCAGGATCGCTGGGTCCTCGGCGTGGCCGGAACCCATGGCAAGACGACGACGACCTCGCTTTTGGCCTGGATTCTCGAAGAGGCCGGCCTGAATCCTTCATTTCTGGTGGGCGGGGTGCCTGTCGGATTCGGGGTTTCGGCGCGACTTACCGATTCGCCGTTCTTCGTCATCGAGGCCGACGAATACGACACGGCGTTCTGCGACAAGCGGTCGAAGTTCATCCATTACCGCCCAAGAACCGCGATCCTGAATAACCTCGAGTTCGATCATGCAGACATCTTCGGTGATCTTGCTGCCATCGAGACCCAATTCCACCATCTTGTGCGAACTTTGCCTTCAAATGGCCTGATCGTCGCGAATGGCTGCGAACAATCCCTCGAACGCGTGCTTCAACGGGGCTGCTGGACGACGGTCGAGCGTTTCGGCACGGCGTCCGGGTGGGAAGCCGGGGAACCCGACGCGGCGGGTGGCTTTGCGGTGTCATTCGCCGGGATGGCTCAGGGCCGGGTGGGCAGATTCGAATTGACCGGGGCCCATAACCGGGCCAATGCGCTGGCGGCACTTGCGGCAGCCCGGCATGCCGGGGTTCCGGTTGCCGAGGGGCTGCGCGCGCTGGAGAGCTTTCGCGGCATCAAGCGTCGCCTCGAGGTTCGTGGCGTCGTGCGTGGCGTGACCGTGATCGATGATTTTGCCCACCATCCGACGGCCATCCGCGTGACGCTCGAAGGCTTGCGCCAGCGGGTTGGTCCCGCACGCATCCTTGCCGTGCTCGAGCCACGCTCGAACACCATGAAGCTGGGAACCATGAAGGCCCAGCTGCCCGAAAGCCTGAAGGGTGCCGATGCCACCTACTGCTTCACCCATGGGCTGGGCTGGAATGCCGCGGAGGCGCTGGCGCCGCTCGGAACGTTGGCCCGAACCTACGTAGATCTCGGGGCCCTGGTGGCCGACGTGGCGGCCGATGCCCGTGACGGCGACCAGGTCCTGGTCATGAGCAACGGCGGCTTCGGCGGGGTCCACGAAAAGCTGCTGGCCGCGCTGGCCGCCTGATCGCGACAATCCAAAAGAAAGCCCCCGCCGCAGCGGGGGCCGTGGCGAAGCGGGAAATTCTTATCTGGACAGACTGGAGATGTATTCGGATACGGCGGCGATTTCCTTGTCGTCGAGACGACCCGCGATGTCGCGCATGATCTTGCCGGGGTCGGTGCTGCGACGGCCGGCCTTGTAGGCCATCAACTGGTCATTGACGTAGGCCGCGTGTTGGCCGCCCACGGCCGGCGCCAGTGCCGCAGGGACGTTGGAATACACCTTCGCCCAGCCGAAATTACCGGCGCCGTAGGGCCCATGGCACCCCTTGCACGCCGCCACCGGGGCCGGGCGTCCCTTGCCCTTGTTGAAGATCTTCTCTCCCAGCGCCAACTGCTCCTTGTTTGCGGCGGGGCTCGGCTGAACCTTCTGGCTGGCGAACCAGGCGGCGAGGTCCGCGATGTCCACTTCCGCAACCGCCTGCGCCTGCGGGCTCATGGTCTCGTTGGTGCGACGGCCGGACTTGAAGTCGTGCAGGGATTTTGCAATGTACTCGGGCACCTGCCCGGCGAGCTTCGGTGCCTTCAGCGCAGCGAAAATCTCGGGGGCGCTGTTGCCATCGGCGCCGTGGCAGGCTCCGCAGACGGCGGATTTCTGTTGTCCCGCTTCAGGGTTTCCGGCCGCGGCCTTGCCGGCCGCGCCGGATGCGGTCGCCAGCGTCGCGCAGGCGACGGCGGCAAGCAGTTGCTTGATAGTCATGTCTTGAAGTTTCCTCCCGAATCGGGTTGCGCAAAATACCGAACCTTGAAATAATTCGGCCGAGTTGATTTACATCAATTATGTTTTAACATTGCCCGACTGGCAACCGTCGCGACAAATCGGCGTCCGGCGGCAGGGCAATCAAGGGGAGAGTTCATGGCGCACGACGCCCATCACGCGGAAGGACACGCTCACGCCCACTGGGATACCAGTGTCTGGCCCTTCGTCATCAGCTTCGGCATTCTCTTCCTTGCCGTCGCCTTCTCGCTGCATTTCGTCTATCACAGCAGCTTCGCCGCGGTTCTTTCCCTGGGCCTTGCCATACCGCTGATCATCGCCGGCGTCGCCGGCTGGACCAGTGAAGCCATGGGCAAGGGCGAGGGCCTGTCCTACGGCGCGATGGGCTGGTTCATCCTCGCCGAGGCGATGATCTTCATCTCCTTCTTCGCCGCCTATTGGTACACGAAACTCCACGTCGAGGTGTGGCCGCCCGCCGGCACGGTGACCCTGCCCAAGATCATGCCGCTGGTCATGACCTTCATCCTGGTGTCGTCCTCGTTGACCATCCACTATGCGGAACACCTGCTGCACCTTGGCAACAAGGGCGGCTTCCGCACCTGGTACCTGCTGACGATCGTGCTCGGCGCCTGCTTCCTTGGCATGTCGGCCTACGAGTGGTCGCACCTCATGCACGAGGGCTTCACGATCAGCACCAACGCCTTCAGCACCATCTTCTATTCGGTCACCGGCCTGCACGGTTCCCACGTCGTCGTCGGCCTCGCGATATTCATGGCGGGCCTGCCCTCCGTGCTGCGGGGCGCGGATGTCGACGAGGGTTTCATGCGGACCGCGGGGCTTTACTGGCATTTCGTCGACATCATTTGGTTCTTCGTCGTTTCGCAAATCTATTACTGGTAGCCGCGACGCTGGCTGTCGGCGCCGGAGCTTCCGCCCCGGTGCTGGCCGTCGGCGCGCCCACGCGCGACAGTGTTCCGGATTCGTCGGTCATGCAGATCGACGAGCCCCGGTTCCTGGGCAACCGGCTGAAGCGGGAGACGGTGCTTACCGATGCTGACGGGCGGACCTTCCGCGTCGGCGAAGTGCTGGGCAAGCCGCTGATCCTGCTGTTGTCGTACTACGGCTGTGACGGGACGTGCCCGACGATGAATGCGGAACTGGCGAAGGCGCTGGAAGGAGTAAAGCGCTTCCGCCTGGGCCAGGACTATCGGGTGCTGACCGTGTCGTTCGACAAGCGCGACACGACGTCGACGGCGCGCGAGTTCGTGGACAAGTCATCCGGCGTGCCGGTGGCGATGCGGGACGGCTGGCGCCATGCGGTGCTGCAGGGCGGCGACGTGGAGGGATTTGCAGGGGAAGTGGGCTTCCACTTCTTCTGGTCGGATGCGGCAAGGGCGTTTCTGCATCCGAACGTGCTGGTGTTTCTGACGCCCGAGGGGCGCGTTGCCCGCTACATCTACGGCACGCGCATGGATGGCAGGACGATCGAGTTGGCGATCATGGATGCGGACTGGGAACGGATATCCAACTCGACGGCGGTGTTCGACATACTGACGGGCGCCTGCTTCAGCTACAACTATGCTGAAGGCAGGTACCAGTGGAACTATTCGCTGCTGGCCGGCGTCGGCTCGCTGCTCCTGGGTCTGGCCTCGATGGGGACAGGCGCCTGGGCGTACCGGCGGCGCATGGCGCGGTGGCAGGATGCGGGACTCGGAGATGGTAAAGGGGAGGCAGGGCATGCATGACATCAGGACGGCAGGCGTCATCGGGCGGGCATCCGCCGCGATAGTCGGCACCGCCTTCGCGCTCGGCGCGTGGGCGGCGGAGGGGCCCATCGCAGGGGTGCCGAAGATCAACGATCCGGCGCGCGGGTGGGACCACCTCTGGCACGAGGTCATCGTCGACATCACCATCATCGGGATCCTGTTCGCGATCGTCACCGCGTACTTCCTGTTTACCTCGCGACGCACGGCGGAGAATCAGGTCGGCGCCTCGCCCAAGCTCAGCCCCGCCGCGGCGGTGGCCTGGGTGGTGATTCCGACCTTCGTCTTCCTCTCGATCGACCTGTACACGGCGGCCAACGGGTGGGTGTTGTGGAACCACTACCGCGACGTGCCCGCCGATCGCCTCGAGGTCAAGCTCGAGGCGGGGATGTACAGCTGGGATTACACCTACCCGAACGGCGTGCGTACCCAGAACGAACTCGTCGTGCCGGCGGGCAAGCCCGTCCTGCTGCGCATGACCAGCCGCGATACCCTGCACAGCCACTACATCCCGGACTTCCGCGTCAAGGAAGACTCGATGCCGGGCCGGATCACCTACCTGTGGTTCTATCCGGAGAAGCCGGGCGAGCACATTGTCACCTGCGCCGAGTACTGCGGCGTGATGCACAGCTACATGGCCGGCCGCGTCGTCGTCAAGGCGCCGGAAGAGTACGCTGCATGGATGAAGCAGGAAGAGACCCTGCTCGCAGGCGCGGCCGCGGGCGATGCTCCGGCGAAGCCGGCCAAGCCCGCCGCCAAGGCGAAGAAGACCTGAGGGAGAAGCACGCGATGAATCTGAAGGAATGGATTTTCACCACCGACCACAAGCGCGTCGGTATTCTCTACCTGATCGGCTCGATCGCCGCCTTCGCGGTGGCCGGCATCATGGCGCTGCTGATGCGCGCCGAGCTCTCCACCATCGGGCCGACCATCACCGCCAACCCGGCCAACTACAACGTCTGGCTGTATGCCCACGGCGCCGTGATGATTCTCGGCTTCCAGATCCCGGCGCTGACGGGCTTCTTCGCCAACTTTTGCATTCCGCTGATGATCGGCGCCAAGGACGTCGCCTTCCCGCGCGTCAATGCCCTTTCGGTCTGGCTGTTCTACGTCGGCATCATCCTGGCGCTGGCGACCTTCTTCATCCCCGATCCTCCCGACGTCATGTGGACCGGCTACCCGCCCTACTCGACGATCACCACGGGCAATACTGCGATGTACTCCTTCACGGTGCTGATCCTGGGCTTTGCCTCCATCATCGGCGGCGTGAACTTCCTGACCACCGTGGCCTACATGCGCGCGCCGGGGATGACGCTGAACAAGCTCAACATCTTCGTCTGGTGCACCCTGGGCGCCTTCGTTCTCCAGCTCATCTTCGTACCGGTGCTCGGTACCGCCGTGACGCTGATCTCCATGGACAAGTACCTCGGCACGAACTTCTTCGATCCGGCCAAGGGCGGGGATGTCCTGACCTACCAGAACCTGTTCTGGTTCTACTCGCATCCTGCCGTCTATGTGATCTTCCTGCCGTTCATCGGTGTCGTGTATGAGGTCCTCTCGACCCATGCCCGCAGCACGGTGTTCAACTACAAGATGGTCGTCTACGGCGGCATCGGCGGCATCGTCCTGCTCGCCGGCGAAGTCTGGGTGCACCACCTGTACGTTTCGGGCATGGCGGACTGGCTGCGCATCGGCCAGATGGTGACCACGCTGATGATCTCGATCCCCGTCGGCCTGATGATGATCGGCCTGGTGGGTACGCTCTACAAGAGCTCGATCGCCTTCACCACGCCAATGCTGTATGCGCTCGGGGTCGTCTTCCTGTTCCTGATCGGCGGCCTCACCGGCGTTCCGCTGGCGGTCACTTCCTTGACCCTTGCCGTGTCCGACACCTACTACGTGGTCGGTCACTTCCACTACGTGATGGCCGTCGCCGGCACGTTTGCGATCTTCGCCGGCATCTACCACTGGTTCCCGAAATTCAGCGGCCGCATGTACAACGAGTTCTGGGGCAAGGTCGGTTTCTGGCTGACCTTCGCCGGCAGCAACGTGGTGTTCTGGACGATGATGGACATCGGGGTCAAGGGGATGCCGCGCCGTTACTACGACTACGCCCACTTCCCGCAGTTCGAGTCGGCGCATCAGTTGATGACGGCCGGGGCCGCAGTGCTCGGACTCGGTTTCCTGATCGCCGTGATCAACTGGATCGTTGGCGCCGCCAAGGGGCCCGCGGCAGGCAACAACCCCTGGGGCTCGCCATCGCTGGAATGGACCACCGTGTCGCCGCCGCCGCACGGCAACTGGCCGTCGCCCCCCTCGGTATCGGAGGATTGGCATCCCTACGACTACACGAAGGTCTGAGCAAGGCCTTACTGTCGCGAGGCGTCCCGCAACCCGGGGCGCCTCTTTTCTTTGCAGCGCATGAAGGCCAGTTCCGCCAAAATCCTGCTGTTGGCCGGCGCCGTGCTGGCGCTGGCGGGTGCCGCGCTGGTCTGGCAGGGCCTGCAGGGCCGGCAATCGGCGCAGGAGCCTTCCGGCCCGCCGGCAGCCGATACGCGTCAATCGCTGCCGGTGTTCGCCTTGCACGGCCCGCGTGGTGCCTTCGGCAATGCCGATCTCGCCGGCCGCTGGACCTTCCTCTTCTTCGGCTACACGCGTTGCCCGGATGTGTGCCCCACGACCCTCTCGTTGATGACCGAGGCGAAGGGACTGCTTGCCGGCGCTTCGGCGCCCGTTCCCCAGGTGGTGTTCGTTTCGGTCGATCCGCGCCGTGATACCGATCCCTTGCTGGCCGAGTACCTGGCTGCTTTCGACCCATCCTTTATCGGGGTCAGCGGCGACGATGCGTCGTTGGCGCCGCTGACTGCGGCACTCGGCGTCCGCTACCAGCGTCTCGACGCCAGCGACGTCCGGAATTACACCGTCGACCACAGCGCGGCGATCTATCTGCTCGACCCGCAGGGGAGGGTGGCGGCCGTGTTTCCGCCGCCGCAGACGGCGGGCATACTGGCCGCAACGTTGCGCCGGTTGGCGCAGCCTTGATCCGAAAGGCCGGCGTGAGCCGCGTGATAAACTCGAACCCTGAACCATCCTGCCGTCGCCGACAGTTCCTGCGTGAAGACTCCCACCCTGCTACCGCGATTCGCATCCGGCCGGCTGCGTGATTACCTGCTGCTGACCAAACCGCGCGTCGTTTCGCTGATCGTCTTCTGCGCCGTGATCGGGATGTTCCTCGCCGTGCCCGGGATGGTGCCTTGGCGTGTGCTGCTCGCAGGGACGGTAGGCATCGCCCTGGTCGCCGGTGCCGCCGCTGCGGTGAACTGCCTGATCGAGGAAAAGATCGACGCCGTCATGGCGCGCACGCGCGGCCGTCCGCTGCCGCAGGGCAAGGTCAATGCACTGGAAACGATCGCCGTCTCCGCTCTGCTCGGTGGCGGTGGGCTGGCGCTGCTCTACGTCGTGGTTAATCCATTCACCATGTGGCTGACGCTGGCAACCTTCGTTGGCTACGCGATCATCTACACGGTCTTCCTCAAGCCCAATACTTCGCAGAACATCGTCATCGGCGGCGCCTCCGGCGCGATGCCGCCGGTGTTGGGCTGGGCGGCCGCTACCGGGGAGGCGCCCGGTCCGGCCTGGCTGCTGTTCCTGATCATCTTCGTGTGGACACCGCCGCACTTCTGGTCGCTCGCGCTCTACCGCGCCAAGGAGTATGCGGCGGCCGGCCTGCCCATGCTGCCGGTTACCCACGGCGCCGAATACACCCAGCGTTCCGTGTTCCTCTACACAGTCGGCCTGACGGTGGTGACGCTGGTTCCGTTCTTCATCGGCATGTCCGGCTGGCTATACCTTGCCTGCGCCGTCGCGCTCGATACCGTGTTCCTGCGCCTGGCCTGGCAGGTCTGGCGACGCTATTCGGATGACGTGGCGCGCAAGTCCTTCCGCTGGTCAATCCTCTACCTCGCCGTGCTCTTCGCGGCGCTGCTCGTCGACCATCACCTGAGGTTCTGACGCGTCCCGAAATGAAAACGGGCAGCCCTGCGGCTGCCCGTCGGGGTGCAGCGACCGCGATCAGGCGGCCAGCAAGCGTCCCTTCATCTTCTGCAGTGCCTTCGCCTCGATCTGGCGAATGCGTTCAGCCGATACGCCATACTCGGCCGCCAGTTCATGCAGCGTCGCGGCCTCCTCGCCATCGTCAACCAGCCAGCGGCGGCGCACGATGTCGCGGCTACGCTCGTCCAGGCTGGCCAGCGCCTGACCCAGCCCTTCGTCCTGCAGTCGATCGTATTCCTTGCGCTCGAGGATGGCGGTTGGCTCGCTGTTGCGATCCGCAGCAAGGTAGGCGATCGGCGCGTAGCTATCCTCGTCGTCGTCGACCAAGGGCTCGAGCGATACGTCGGCGCCCGTCAGGCGCGTCTCCATCTCGATGACTTCTTCCGGCTTGACGCCGAGTTGTCCGGCAACCAATCGCACCTCATCCGCCCCCAGCGCGCCATAGCCCTGCCGCTCGCCGCCATCCTGGGCCAGCGAGGCCTTGATGCTGCGCAGGTTGAAGAACAACTTGCGTTGGGCCTTGGTCGTGGCGACCTTGACCAGGCGCCAGTTCTTCAGAATGTATTCGTGGATCTCCGCCTTGATCCAGTGCATGGCGAACGAAACCAGACGCACGCCGCGCTCCGGATCGTACCGCTTCACGGCCTTCATCAAGCCGATGTTGCCTTCCTGGATGAGGTCGGCATGGGGCAGGCCGTAACCCAAGTACCCGCGCGCGATGGCGATCACCAGCCGCAGGTGGGACGTGACCAGTTGCCGGGCAGCCTCCAGATCGCCATCCTGACGGAAGCGACGCGCCAGACTCTGCTCTTCCGCCTCGGTAAGCATCGGCACGCGGTTCGCCGCGGAAATGTACGCTTCAATGCTTCCGCTGGCCGAAACCATCGGGAACTGATCTATCGCTAGGGATGCGTTCATTGCCAACCTCCTTGATCGAAATATTAGCACTCATTGACTTAGAGTGCTAATGGTAGGCAAAGTTCCCGATAGAAATTGTCGGGAATTCGCAACTCCTTGGATTTTCAGGGATGCTGCTCGTGGCAGCCCCTGCCGGGCTTCAGGGCTTGGGTGCCGACCCAGGCGGACGCTTGGACTTCTTGAAGAAGCGTTTGCCCGGCTTGGCGCCGGCATTATCCGGACGGCGGCCCTGCTGCTGCCGGCCCTGGCCTTGCCCGCCCTGCGGACGACGTCCGGCATCCTGCTGGGATCCCGGCTGGATCCTGTTGCCGGGCGCGAGGCAAATCTCGAGTTCGATGATTTCGTCCCAGATGGCGTCGGTGCGCTGGTGGTCGGGGATTGCCAGCAACTCGCGCAGGCGTCGACGCTGGTCCTGCTGCGGCGGTTCCGCGCGCTGCGGTTCGACCGCCGGCATCTCGGCGGCATCCGTCGCCGCAGGCTCGATCGGTGGTTCTTCGTTCATCCTTGCATTATCGCCTGAATCCGGATTTCCGTTGCAGCGCCGCTCCGGTTGCGACGGCAGTTGTTGGTTTTTGGCTGCGCGGATCAGGTCTCGCGCAGTTGCTGCCTCAGTGACGTAGCGGCGCCCAGCCAGCCGAGCGCGGCGGCGAATACGACGAGGATGGCGGCGTCGCGCAGCGCTAGCGGTTCCACGATCAGGGCGAAATCGTACAGGCGGCCGACGTCGGCCAGTGGCGTGCGCAGGCCGAATGCTGCCATGGCGGCAATGGACCACGCTACCATGCCTCCGCCCAGGCCGAGCAGCGTACCGAAATAGAGAAATGGGCGGCGAACGAAGGCATCGGTGGCACCGAGCAGCCGGCTGACCTCGATTTCGGCACGGTGGGCGAGGACCTGCATACGGATCAGGCTGAAGCTGATGGCGACGAGGCCGGCGCCGATCAATCCGCCCAGCAGCAGCAGCAGCGTGCGTCCGAGCTTGAGCAGGGCGTCGAGGCGGCGTACCCAGGCCGAATCGAGCTGCACGTGCTCCACCTTCGGCCAGCGACGAAACTCGGCGGCCAAGCGCTCCATGGCCTCTGCCCGGTCGTCGTCTGTCGTCACGACGAAGGCATCCGGGAACGGATTGCCTGGCAGGGCATCGATGACATCGCGCATGCCGGGGTTCGACTTGAGGCGGGCAAGGGTTTCTTCGCGCGGAATGAACTGAGCGTGTTTCACCCCGCCGAATCGCTTCAGTCGCGACTCGACCTCGGTAGCGGCGCTGCGCTCGGCGTCCGCGGCGAGGAACACCGAAATCTGCGGCTGGGGGGCGACCCCTCCGCCCAACTGGCCTGCCGCGGCGAGCAGCATCTGTCCGGTGGCGGGCAGCGCCAGTACGACGCCGATGGCCAGCAGCGAGAGCAGGCTGTTCAACGGCGCCGTGGCGAACCTGCGCCAGGCCAGGCGGGCGGCGTCACGATGCTGTGCGAGCCATGCCCTCACGACGCGAGCCTTCCGTGATCGAGCTGCAGACGCCGCGCTGCAGGAAACAACCCGGCGGCGTAGGTGGCGATCACCACGGTGACCCCCACCTGGTGGAACTCGTGGAAGATGCGCGCGACGTCGCGTGCCGCTTCCTCGTCAAGGTGAGCCGTCGGTTCGTCCGCAAGCAGCAGGCGAGGCCGGTTCGCGACGGCACGTGCGATGGCCAGTCGCTGCTGCTCGCCGCCCGACAGGGCAATGGGCATCGCCTTTTCGCGGGCACCAAGGCCCACCTTGTCGAGTGCGGCGCGTACCCGCTGGGCCGCATCGCGCGGAGGAAATCCCGCGATCGCCAGCGGCAGCATCACGTTGTCGAACACACTGCGATCGAAAAGCAGCTTCTGGTCCTGGAAAACGAAGCCGATACGACGGCGCAGATAAGGCAGCGCGCCCTGGGGGAGGGCGCCGACATTCTGTCCGCCGACGAGGACCGCACCCGAACTGGGGCGCTCGACAGCCGCGATCAGCTTCAGCAGGGTCGATTTGCCGGCGCCGGAATGGCCGCCGATCAACGCCATCTCCTGTTCGCCGATCTCGAAACTGAGGTCCGCGAGGGCGTCGACGCCGGGTGGATAACGCTTGCCAACCTGGTCGAAGCGAATCACTCGGCCAGTCCCAGCAGCGCCTCCACGAACTCGTCCGCGCGGAAGGCCTGCAGATCGTCGATGCCTTCGCCGACACCTATGAAGCGCACCGGCTTCGGACATTGGCGCGCGATCGCCGCAAGCACGCCACCCTTGGCCGTGCCGTCGAGCTTGGTGACGACCAGGCCGGTCACGCCGAGCGCTTTGTCGAACGCCTTGACCTGCTGTACCGCGTTTTGCCCGATGTTGGCATCGAGCACCAGCAGGACCTCGTGGGGGCCCGTGGGCTCGGCCTTCTGGATGACGCGGCGAACCTTGGCGATCTCTTCCATCAGGTGCAACTGGGTGGGAAGCCTTCCAGCCGTGTCAGCCAGCACCACGTCCGCACCTCGCGCCTTTGCCGCGGCAATGGCGTCGAAAACGACGGCACCGGGGTCGCCGGATTCCTGGGCGATGACCGTGACCTTGTTCCGTTCCCCCCACGCCGCCA
>ERZ724521.199-NODE-199-length-25472-cov-6.213243_pt1 | contig 25472 bp, 17 predicted proteins | sample MGYA00376054_ERZ724521 | MGnify/ENA primary metagenome ERZ724521 (study PRJEB28724, sample SAMN07190883) | activated sludge metagenome | isolation source: activated sludge of sewage treatment plant in Hong Hong | place: Hong Kong | collected 2016-03-17 ... | reverse complement strand
CGGCTCGCAGGTCGCTGCGCTCGGTGCTTGCGTCCCGAACGCCACCCCGGCCACCCGCCACGCCCGCAGCCGGGCCGCTGGAATGCGAAGCGTGCTCGGGCCGGCTCGACCGCCGTGCCAGTCGCGGCCCTTCGGTCCGCTTGGTGGCACGTCGGCCGCAGGGACGCCGGCCCTCATGCACATGGGCGGGCCGCTCGCAGCGTCCGTCGCGCCAGCCGAAGCTGTCACGCCTGCCGCGGTTGCTCGGGCCCTCGGAGGGTGCGATCGCTGCCCGATGAGCCGGTTCAGCCCACCGCGATCCCCCAGACCGCGCCCCCGTCCTGGGTGAGGGGGACTTGCTGGGGGATCTTCAATGCGGTGGGCCGGGATACCGGCTCACCGTTTTTCGTGTTGGCGACCGCCTGAACAGCCACCCCACCCCCCGCCCGCCCCAGGGCGGGAGCGAGGAGTCCGAGCGAAGGATCAGTTTTCAGCAGCCCGATGCGGGATGCGGCTGGTCCTTCCGATGAGGAGTTCATCATGGCTTTCGTTCGAGTCGAACAACGCAACGCGCACCTCGCGTCGACGGTGAGGCTCGTGTCCGTGGGCGGGCGCGACGGCAACCCGATCAGCAAGGCGACGCTGACGGCGATCAGCAACACCCGCAAGGGCAGCGGCGACAACCGCGGCGAGGAGGCGACCGCGATCCTGTGGACCCTGTGGGGCAAGCAGGCCGAGAACGCGGCGCAGTACCTGGCCAAGGGCAGCCACGTCAACGTGGTCGGCCGCGTGCAGAACAACAACTACGAGCGCGACGGCGAGACGGTCTACTCGATGGCCTTCACCGCCGAGGAGATCGACTACCTCGACACCAAGGCTGAAGGCGACGCGCTGCGGGTCAGGCAGGGCAGCGGGCCGGAAGAGGGCGCGCCCGCACCTGAGGCAACGCCGGAGCCGGCGAAGAGCGCCAAGGGCAGCAAGCCCGCGAAGGGCCGCAAGGCCGAGCACGGCGACCCGATCCCGTTCTGAACGAGCCGGACCGAGCCGGGCCAGGCCCGGCTTCGTCCCTTCATCCATTCCGACGATTACAAGGAAACGACATGTACTCAACCCACACGCACAGTTCCGAGACGCGGGCGCACCTGGCGACCCGCTTTGCCGGCAGCACCCGCGTCCTGCGTGCCGACGTTCCACTGACCGAGGACCGGATGCGCGCCGCCGTGCCTTCGGTGTTCGCCGAGGGCAAGCATGCCAGCCGCTCCGAGCGCTACAGCTACATCCCGACCATCGACGTCCTGCGTGGCCTGAGGCGCGAAGGCTTCGAACCCTTCATGGTCGCGCAGGGGCAAAGTCGCATCGAGGGCAAGACCGCGTACACGAAGCACATGATCCGGATGCGGCACGCCGGCCAGGTCGGCGTCAGGCCCGAGGTGAACGAGATCGTCCTGATTAACAGTCACGACGGCACGAGCAGCTATCAACTCTTGGCTGGTGCCTTCGTCTTCATCTGCCACAACGGCCTGGTCGTCGGCAACGTCGTCGAGGACATCCGCGTTCCGCATCGGGGCAACGTCCGGGACGAGGTGATCGAGGGCGCCTTCCGCGTCCTCGACGAGTTCGAGACCGTCGACGCGTCGGTCGACGCGATGAAGGCGCTTGTACTCGAGCCGCGCGAGGAGATCGCCTTCGCGACCGCGGCGCTGGCGCTGCGTTTCGGCGAGCGCGGCGTCGAGGAAGCCGGCGGACATCGCCCGGCGCCGATCACGGCTGAGCAGTTCAACGAGCCGCGCCGCATCGAGGATGTCGGTCACACCCTCTGGAAGACCTTCCAGCGGTCGCAGGAGAACATGATGCGCGGCGGGCAACCGGGCCGCAGCGCGCAGGGCCGCCGCATGCAGACCCGGCCGGTGGCCGCGATCGACCGCAGCGTGAGCCTGAACCGGGCGCTGTGGATGCTCGCCGAGGAAATGCGCAAGCTCAAGGCCTGAACGACGGACGAGGGCGGCGGCGATGATTCATCCCTGAAATTCGTCGCCGCCAACGAGCCGCGCCGGACCGAAGATCGGACCGGCGCGTTGCGTTCGGACGTCAAGGGCATTTCGCTCGCCGGCCTGCACTGCGTTGCGGCCGGCTCGCGTGCGCCGGCGTCTGCCCACCGAGGGGCAGACACCGGCCGGCGACCTGCGACATCGCGCCGACCCGCGGGCTGGTGTGGCCCGCCACGACGCAGGAGTTCACCGCATGAAGACCGTCGTCCTGTGCAACCAGAAGGGCGGCGTCGGCAAGAGTGCTGTCGCCACCCTTCTGGTCCACTACCTGGCCCATCGCGGACAGCGCGTGCTGGCGATCGACCTCGATCACCAGGGCAACCTCAGCAAGCCGTTGCGCCTGTCCGGCCTCGCGACGCTGGCCGCCTTCACGTCCGACGCGCTGCTCACCGGCCCGGCGCCGCTGCTTCCTGACAAGGCCTTCGTGCTGGTGCCGGCCGACCGGGCGCTGCTCGGCCTGGAACGCCAGCCCGCGCTGCACACCCCCTTCGCGCGGCACTTCCGTGCCTTCCTCGCTGCCGTCGACGCCGCCTTCGACGTCTGCGTAATCGACACGAACCCGAACCCCGACATCCGCGTCATCGCCGCGCTGGTCTCCACCGACTTCGTCCTGTCGCCGATCCAGCTCAACCAGGAGGCGATGGACGGCGTCGCCGGCCTGCTCAACCACGAACGGGTCGGCCTGCGCAAGATCAAGGCGATCCTGAACCCGAAACTCGCTTTGATCGGACTGCTGCCGACGATGGTGGAGCCGACGCCGTTCCAGAAGGCCAACTTCGTGCAGATCATCCAGCAGTACCACCCGCTGATGATCCGCATCGGCGACAGACCCGGCGCCTTCGCGTCGATCCCCCGCCGATCGTGCATCGCCGAAGCCCAGGCCGAGGGCGCCGTGCTGTGGGAGATGAAGAAGACCGCGGCACGCGACGCCTGGCGCGAGATCGAACCCAGCCTGGCGCGCATCGCCGACATCGTGACCGGCAGCGTCCCGAGCCGCACGGAGGCCACCCATGCCACTACAGCTTGACGACCTCGCCGCGCTCGATGCGCCGAGCCCGACTTCCGCCGGCCAGCCGCTGCTGCTGCCGGTCGCCGACATCGACGAAGACCCCGACCAGCCGCGGCGCGAGTTCGACGCCAATGCCCTGCAGGAGCTGTCCGAGACGATCGGCGAGCGCGGCGTGCGCCAGCCGATATCGGTGCGGCCGAATCTGCAGGTGTCCGGCCGCTGGGTGCTCAACTTCGGCGCGCGCCGGTTGCGTGCCTCGAAGCTCGCCGGGCTGGCGACGATTCCGGCCTTCGTCGATACGTCCGCCGACAGCTACGACCAGGTCATCGAGAACGAGCAGCGCGAGAGCCTGAAGCCGCTCGAGCTGGCGCTGTTCGTGCAGAAGCGCCTGGCCCTGGGGGACAGGCAGGCCGACATCGCGAAGAACCTCGGCAAAAGCCGCCAGTGGGTGACGCTGGCCACCGCGTTGATCGAGCCGCCGGAGTGGTTGCTGCAGGCCTACCGGGACGGGCGCTGCCGTGGCATGAACGAGCTGTACGAGTTGCGCCGGTTGCACGGGCAGCATGCCGACGTGGTCGAGGCGTGGACCGCGCGGCAGCAGGAGCTGATCACGCGCGAAAGGATCGCTGCGCTGCGGGCGGAGATGAGCGGTGCCGCGACCGAGCAATCGGTCGACTTTGTGGGCGATGATGCGGAGGCGGTGCGGTGCGTCGATGGGCGGCAAGAGCAGGCACCAACACCGCGCGTACAGGGACCCGGCCCCGTACTTGATGCGCACCCTCGGCGAAGCGCTCACTCCGATCAGCGGATCCATGTCGAGTTTGACGGTCAGGACTACCAGCTGGTCGTGTCGGTCGCGCCGGACCAGCCCGGCCAGATGTACGTGCGTCCGCTGGTCGGCGGACCTCGGCGCCTGGCGCCGGCCTCGGCGCTGAAGCTGCTCGGCTTCGTTGGCAGCTGAACCTTGTCACTCCGATTGACAGCGTGAGCCGGCCACATGGTTGACGGCGCTGGCCGTGTTGTTGTGCGACGCCTCGATCTGATTCCGGCTTGTCACTCGGATTGACAGCGTGCAGCCGAGGATGGCGCGAGCAGGGCAAAGCCCATCGCGTTCGTCGAGCGCCTCGACTGCGATCTCGACTGTCTGTCACTCCGATTGACAACATGACTGCCGAGGGGGCGGCTGCCGCTGGCCCATGGCCCTGCGTGCCCGTGGATCCGCCTCTCCGACGCGACGATTTTTGGGCCTGAATCGTCGGTCCTGTGACCTCGAATCGAGCCAATACTGAATGCGGAGGTGAGTGCAGAGATAGGCGGCACGCCGCCGAGTTGTGAAGCTCCGCAGGATCTCGCATCGCAACGATTGCTCAGTTCATGAACGCCCCGACTCACGAGTTCGTCTCGGTGGACATGCGCGGCCTGAAGGCCGCGCTGGTGGCGCGTGCGCAGGCCGAGCGGGTCAGCGTGTCGGTGGTAGTTCGGCGTGCTGTCGGCCGCGAGCTGGCGCTGGTTGACGCGCCACGCGAGCCCGACGCTGTGGAACGCCCCGCCGTTGTCTGGCCCCCGACCGTAAAGCTGTCAATCCGTCTGACAAGCGCGGAGGCGGAGCAACTGGCCGTTGGCGCTCAACGAGCGGGGCTTTCGCGCGGGGCGTACCTGGCAGGTCTCCTGGCCGGCGCCCCGTCGCTCGAGGACGGTTCGGCAAGCCGCCCCGAGCGCCTGGCCGCACTCAGCGCCTCGTGCGCCGAACTCTCGACGCTGAGCCGCAACCTGCACCACCTCACGGCGCTGCTGCGCCAGGGCCAGGTCAGACCCGCGCTGGAGTACCGCGCGATGCTCGACACGATCGGCGGCGACGTGCGCCAGCACCTGCAGATGGCGGCGAGCCTGCTTGCCGAGCTGCGGCCACTGCGCCGTCCCGACGCCAATGCCTGACCCGAAGGAGATGTCCATGTCTGAACCCCATGACATCGACGGCGTCCTGATCCAGTGGGGCGACCGGCTCTTCTATCCGGGCAACCGCATCGTCAGGACCAGGCCGCAGCCGAAGCTCGGCGCGCTGGCCGCGCGTCAGCGCGCCGCGGCGCTGCGCGAACGGATTGCGGCGACCGTGGTGAGGCGTGCGCCGCAGGTGATGGTCAAGGTGACAGGAGGCGGCCGCGGCATGAAGGCCATCGCCGCACACCTGCGCTACATCAGCCGAGGAGGGCGGCTGGAGATGGAGGACGAGCGCGGCCAGACGATGCGCGGCAAGGACGCGCTGCATGAGTTGGCCGACGACTGGCGCTACGGCGGCAGCCTGATCGAGGATGTCAGCCCCCGGCGCGAGGCCTTCAACATCATGCTGTCGATGCCGCGCGGCACCGACCCGCTGAGCGTGCAGTGGGCGGCGCGCGAGTTCGCCAAGGCCGAACTGGCCGACCACAAGTACGTGATGGTGCTGCACGACCACCAGGCCAATCCGCACGTGCACATCAGCGTGCGCGCCGAATCCAGGCACGGCAAGCGCCTGAACCCGCGCAAGACGGACCTGCACCGCTGGCGCGAGACCTTCGCCGAGAAGCTGCGCGAGCGCGGCATCGACGCCGAAGCCACGCGGCAGGCGACGCGCGGTGCCACGCTCAACCACTCGCAGCTGTGGCAGGTGAAGGCCGCCGAGCAGGGGCGGCTGCTTCGGTCGCCGCGATCCGGCCAGCGCCGGGGTGCCACAGTGGCCGCCAGCCGGGCCGAGGCCCAACGTGCTTGGCAGGGCATCGGCGCGGCGCTGGCCAGCTCGGGCGATCCGAACGATCGCAAGCTCGCCGCGGCTGTCGAGCGATTCAGCCGCGAGATGGCGCCGTCCGGCCAGCGTGAGCCGCCAGCGCAAACCCACGGTCGGCAGCCCGGGCCCGAAGTGGACCGGTCCCGGTGAGTGCCGATGGCAATGCAGCAGCGGCGAGGTGTGATTTCGAGACGACGACCCGGGGCCAGTGTCAAGCTGGGCGCGGGTGGCACAGTCGGTGGTCAGCTCTGCAGCGGGAGGTGCCGGTGATGAGAGCCTGCTTTCCGGCGGTCCAGTTTCATGATTTCTGGGGCCGGTCAGCGGCTGTTGGTGTTAGGGTGCCAACCGACCCGTTGCCGACATCTGCACCCCTGAACTGCTCGTCCGAGCAGCAGTAGGTTGTTGTCGCAAGCGGCACAAGGAGGCCTCGCATCAGCGGTCGAGCGCGCTGGGGCTGGCCAGTGAATCGAGGTGTTTGCCGCAGAGGACCGAACTCGTCGGGGTGGCCAAATTGGCCAGATCTGTCCCGTGGTCGGGATAATGGTTGCCCGAGCAGCGATGGCGCAATGCCAAAGGTCAGAAAGCAGCTCGTCAGTTTGGAGGTGCGAACCTGCTCGCCCGACTGGTCAACGAAAGACAACTGAGTCCAGAGAGACTGCGGATGCCGCCTACCCCGCAACACGGATTGCTGACAAGACTGCTCGACTACGTCGTCGAGCAGAGCAAGGAGGTGGACCCCAGGGCCTTCGTGCTCACAGGGCTTTCCGACTTCCGGCGGTTCCCGAAGGACCTGGCCGGCATGCCCGGTGTGGAACTGGACCGCAAGGTCGAAGGCGACCACATCTGGTTGCAGGTCAAGCGGCTCGAAGCGGCCTCCCCGCCGCCGCCGGACGAGCAGGCCCAGCCCTACATCCAGGTGTCCAGCGACCCGGGAGGCCCCGTCCCGGGCGTCAACGACACGGCGCTCAGGCACCGTCATGCCGCGGACTTGCGCACGATGAGCCCCGAAGCCGCGGCCACCGGAGACCAGCGGCGGCGGGAGCGCGTCGCACGGGCCCTGGCCGCTTATACGCCGCTCTGGCATGCCTGGGCCGAAGGCGAGAAGCCGCGCCGGCGCACGATCTCGCTCTACGGCGACCTCTTCATGCTCAAGGGCCGGATGGAAGGCGAGGAGTCGGCCAATCCGTCCGAACTGGTCTGGGGCATGGGGGTGGCCGCCTGGAGGTTCCGTGGCACGCTGAGCGACAACGGCAATGGCCAGGGTACAGCTATCGACTACCAGTACCCGCTGCTCACCCAGGTCGTTGAAATCGAGCTGGACCCGCAGACCCACACCCTCGCGGTGCGCCCTCGGGCGGTGCCGCCACGCCTGGAGTTCGACGCCTTCGGCGCTTGCCAGGTCATGGGTGCCGCCGAAGTCGAGCGCGAGGCCAAGGTGCTGCTTGACCGGGGAGCCGTGCACCCGCTGACGCCCTTCGACGTCGGCAGCTTCGAGCCCATCCTGAAGCTAGCGGCCGGCAACCTTGACAAGGCAGGCCACTACGACCCGGCTTTCCTGGGCTTGCCCGTGCCTGCGGAGACGCTGCATGTGACAGCCGGCTGGGTACTGCTCGTGCGACCCCGCTCGGTCAACTACCTAGTCGAGGACATCCGGCGCCTGAAGGACCGGCTGTCCGCCGGCGATCCGATTCCGGCCGGGCCGGCGTGCCTTGTGACGCCGCCGTCCGACGAGGTCGTCAAGTACGAGGCCATCGCCTTCCGGGGACTGTGCAGCGGCAGCCGGACAAAGGGCGAGCCGCGCGAGCTGTTCTTCCCGCTGCCCTACAACCAGGAGCAGGAGACCATCGTCGAGATGCTCGAGCGCGCGCCGGGGGCATCGGTCCAGGGGCCGCCCGGCACCGGCAAGACACACACGATCGCCAACATCATCTGCCACTACCTGGCGAAGGGCCGCAAGGTGCTCGTCACTTCCAAAGGGGAACACGCCCTCGAGGTGCTGCAGGAGAAGATCCCCGAGGAGGTGCGGCCGCTCACCGTGGCCCTGCTCTCGGGCGATAAGGAGGGCATGCGGCAGTTCCAGGCCTCCATCGAGGCGATCATCCACAAGCTCTCGCAGCTCAACCCACGGACCACGCAGGACGAGATCGAGCGCTGCAAGCAGCAGATCGACGCGGCTCATGCCGAGGTCGCCCGCATCGACAGGGGGGTCGACGAGATCGCCACGCAGCAACTGGCCAGCATCGAGGTCGACGGCGTCGCCATGCGGGCGCAGAAGATGGCCGAGCTGGTGGTCTCCGGCCAGGAGTCGCACGGCTGGTTCGATGACGAACTCAGCCTTGAGGCCGTGCACGCCCCGCCGCTCGGCACCGCAGAGGCCCAGGCCTTGCGGGAGGCGCGCCGCCGGCTGGGGGCCGACCTGGTCTACGCATCGACCCGGCTGCCCTCGAGCTTCGATCTGCTGCCCTCCGAGGACATCGGCCGGCTGCACGATGCACTCGTCGGCATCCGCGAGATCGACGGCGCCGAGGCCGAAGGCGGCCTGCGGCCGCTGCGCGCCCTGACGCCGGAAGTGCTGGAGGAGGCGCGCCGCATGCTGGCCGGCGTGGAACAGGTGCTGACCCTCCTGCAGCACCTGGAGGAGCTGGAGAGTCCGTGGGTCTTCGAGCTGCGTGCCCGGTGCCGCCGCGCCGAGTTCGTGAGCGAGCAGGAAGCCTTGAAGGCCCTGTTGACCGAGGTCGATGGACTCGTGGAGGCGCGCGCCGCGTTCCTGCAGCGTCCGGTCCAGTTCCCCAAGGAGGCGTTGGCCAGCCCGAAGGTGCTCCAGGCCGTGGAACGCGCCAAGGAGAGCGGCAAGCCGTTCGGTGCCCTGAGCTTCGGCAATGGAGACGTCAAGGAGCAGGTGGCCAGCATCCGCATCGCCGGCCTCGCGCCGCAGGCCGCGGCAGACTGGGAGCATGTGCACCGCTACGTGAAGCTGCATGAGCGGGTGCTGTCGTTCTCGGTCCGCTGGAACGAGTTCACCTCCGCGCTGTCAGCGCCCCAGGTCCAGCCGGGCGTGGAGACGCTGCGCTCCACCGAGCAGATTGCCCTGGCCGCCAGGAAGGCCCACGAACTTGCCACGGTGCACGACGCCGAATTGCCGCGCCAGGCAGAGAAAGTGTTCCTCGACCCGCCCAAGGCCGAGCTTCGCGGCGACGCGTCACAACTGCAGGGCGTTCGCGATGCACTGCGGCGGCACCTGACCCGGGCCGAGCTCGCGAACGCGGCCGCCCAGCTGGCCATCCTCCAGGAGAAGCTGGCCGGCACCGCCGGGCCCGTGGTCGATAGCCTGCGTGGGTTCATCGACACCCAGCTCGGCAACCCGGCGGTGGCCACGGAGCGCGCGGTGGCCCAGTACGCCGAACTGCTGGGCGAGCTCAAGCGCATCGAGCAGCTGACGAGCACCCTGACCCAGGTGAACGACCTGTGCGCCCGCATCGGGCGGGCCGGTGGCGCGAAATGGTCGGCCCGGCTGCGCACCGTGCCGCTCGAGGCCAACGGGGACGACCCCGTGATGCCGGTGGCGTGGCGCGACGCCTGGAACTGGGCCCACATCAGGAACCACCTGCAGGCCATCGAGGCCAGCGAGGAACTCCTGCAGCTCGCCCAGAGCCGCCGGGACCAGGAGAAGGCGCTGGCCCAGCAGTACGAGCAGCTGGTGGCCAAGTCGGCCTGGCTCGAAACCAAGGCACAGGCCTCGGCCAAGGTGCTCTCGGCCCTGGAGAGCTACCGCGTCGCCATCCGCAAGATCGGCCAGGGAACGGGGCCGAACGCGACTCGTTACCGCCGTGATGCCCAGAAGGCCATGCTCGACGCGCAGGGAGCCATCCCGTGCTGGGTAATGAGCCACGCCAAGGTCTCCGAAAGCATGCCCGCGCAGCTGGGCGTCTTCGACCTGGTCATCGTCGATGAAGCCAGCCAGTCCGACCTCTGGGCGCTGCCGGCCGTACTGCGCGGCAAGAAGATCCTCGTCGTCGGCGACGACAAGCAGGTGTCACCCAGCGGCGGCTTCATCTCGGCGGCCAAGATCCTGGCGCTGCGCGAACGCTTCCTGGCCGACCAGCCCTACGGCCGGGACCTCACGCCCGAGAAGTCGCTCTACGACATCGCCTCCACCGTGTTCGCGGCCCAGCGGGTGATGCTCGCAGAGCACTTCCGCTGCGTGCAGCCGATCATCGCCTACAGCAACCGGACCTTCTACAAGGACCAGATCCGGCCGCTGCGTGTGCCCAAGGTCTCCGAGCGCATCGACCCTCCATTGGTGGACGTGTTCGTTCCGGAAGGCCACCGCAACAATCGCGACGTGAACCTGCAGGAGGCCGAGTTCATCGCCAGCGAGATCGAGGCCATCCTGCGCGACCCACGGCTGCGCAAGCGCACGCTGGGCGTGGTCTCGCTGCTGGGGCCCGAGCAGGCGAAGTACATCTACAACCTGGTCGTCAGCCGCGTGGACGTGGCCGAACTCGAGCGCCGCAAGTTCACCTGCGGCGATGCCTACGTCTTCCAGGGCAGCGAGCGCGACATCATGTTCCTGAGCATGGTGGCCGACAGTCTCAACCATCACGCCCTGTCTGGGCAGGTGTTCGAGCAGCGCTTCAACGTCGCCGCCAGCCGCGCCCGTGACCGCATGTACCTGGTGCGGTCGGTCCAGCTCGGAGAGCTTTCGACGACCGACATCCGGCGTTCGCTGGTGGGGCACTTCAGCATGCCCCTGGACGGCGTCGACGAGGAGAAGACGCTCATCGACCTGTGCGAGTCGGGCTTCGAGCGCGACGTCTACACCGCGCTGGTCGACTTGGGCTACCGCGTCACGCCACAGGTGAAGGCCGGCGCGTACCGCATCGACATGGTGGTGGAAGGCGCCAACGACACCCGCCTGGCCATCGAGTGCGACGGCGACGAGTTTCACGGACCCGACCGGTGGAGCGCCGACATGCAGCGCCAGCGCATCCTGGAACGTGCCGGCTGGGTCTTCTGGCGATGCTTTGCCTCCACCTGGTCACTGCGCAAGGACGAGGTTCTGGTCGAACTGCGTGCCCGGCTCCATGCCATGGGCATCGAGCCGCTGGGCGTGCTCGACCGGGTTCCTCTGGTGGTCGAGAGCCGGGTATGGTCAGATGCAGTTTCTGCGGATGCCAGCGAGGGGGAGGGCGCCGATAAAGCGGGCAGCACAGTCGAAGCGTAAGGCGATCCCCGCAGGACCCCAACTACTGGCCTCTCCGGTGCGGCTCTGCATCGACAACAGAGCGAAGGATTGAAGCATGGAGACAGAACTGCCGCCGTTGACTCCGACGCTGCTTGCCGGTCACCTGGCGTGCTCGCACCTGACCCAGCTCGAGCGCCAGCGGCGAGCCGGCGCGCTTAAGATTCCGTTTCGGGCCGACCCACGCCTGGAGGCGCTGATAGAACGAGGGCGACAACACGAAGACGCCTACATCGACAGCCTTCGACAGGAGGGACAGACTGTCTGTGACCTGCGCGGCCAGCGGGACACCGACCACACCCGGCGCGCTATGGCCTCGGGCTTTGACGTCATCGTGCAGGCACCCCTGGCAGATGGCGTCTTCCGAGGCGTCGCCGATGTGCTGTTGCGTGTCGATGCATCGCCTGCGACCGTTGGCCACCAGTACGAACCCATCGACACCAAGCTCGCCCAGGAGACGAAGGGCGGCAGCATCCTGCAGCTGTGCACCTACTGCGACCTGCTCGGTTCAATCCAGGGTACCGTGCCGGCGCACTTTCATGTTGTGACGCCGACGGGCAGGGAGACCTACCGCACGGCGGACTTCGCTGCCTACTACAGGCATGCCAGATTGCGTCTGCAGGGGGCGATGACGGCCACGCCGCCGCCGGAGACCTATCCGGAACCGGTGGTCCACTGTGAGGTCTGCCAGTACTGGCAGCTATGCGACGCTCGCCGGCGAAGCGATGACCATCCATCGCTTATCGCCAGCATTCGCACGGCGCAGACACGCGAGTTCCAGCGGCAGGGACTGGCCAGTGTGTCGTTGATTGCCCAAGCCGAAGGTGAACTCCCGCTGGGGCCGCCTGCCCGTGGCAGCGTCGACACCTATCGCAGGCTGGGTCGACAGGCCCGTCTTCAGGTGGCCAGCCGAGGCGCTGCCGTGCCGACCGTGGAACGGCTGCCGGTCGAACCCGAACGTGGCCTGGCACGGCTGCCTGAACCGTCGCCTGGCGACATCTTTCTCGACTTCGAGGGCGACCCCTTCGTCGGCCGGGACGGACTGGAGTACCTGACGGGCTACTGCACATTGGGCGCTGAAGGCACCCTCGAGCTCAGGCAGCAGTGGGCGCTCAGCACTGCTGACGAGAAGGCCGCATTCCAGGCATTCGTCGACATGGCTCTCGGACGGCTGGTCGAGCATCCTGGGATGCACATCTATCACTTCGGTGCTTACGAGCCGAGCGCGTTAAAGCGCCTTTCGGCACGCCACGCAACCCGAGGCGAAGAACTCGATCGGTTGCTGCGGGGCCGCCGGTTTATCGACTTGCACACCGTGGTTCGCGAGGCCCTCTGCATCGGCATCGAGCGCTATGGCCTCAAGGAGCTTGAAGCCTTGCATGGCTTCGACCGGCAACTCGATCTCCGAGAGGCGGCTGCCGCTCGTCGCGACCTCGAAATCGCCCTCGAACTTGATGACATCGATGATGTGTCTCAGGAACTGCGCGAGCGAGTCGCCGTCTACAACGGTGACGACTGCCGGTCCACGGCCTCGTTGCGCAACTGGCTTGAGGGCCAGCGTGAAGATGCCATCACCGACGGAGCAGAGCTCCCGCGACCGGCATTGGGAAATCCTGAACCGGGCGAGACGGTCGGGGAACGCGACCGCAGGATTGTCGAGCTCAAGCAGGCACTGACCGTCGGCCTCCCGGAGGACCCAGAAGCATGGTCGGAAGAGGAGCGCGGGCGGGCGCTGCTTGCATCGATGTTGGGGTACTTCCGTCAGGAGGAGAAAAACGCCTGGTGGGAACACTTCCGGCTGCGCGACCTGCCGCCAGACGAGTACCTGGACGAGCGCGAGATGCTCGCCGGACTGAGCTTTGTTGAAACCCTCCCCAGGCAAGGCAGACAGAGGAGCGCCCGCTGCCGTTTCCGGTTCGCAAGCCAGGAGACGGCGGTGGCGGCCGGGGACAAGGTCAACTTCGTCCGTGCCGAAGATCCGAATGGCGACCAGGGGACTACCTCGGCGACCGTCGAAGAACTCGACATGGCGGGACGAACCGTTGTGCTGAGACTGGGCGCCGATGCCGCAGACGCAAGACCGAGCACCGTGTTTCGTGACCAGGTCGTTGGAGCCAGACCCTTAGAGGCAGCGCTGCTCGGCTTTGCCGAGTCCGTGTGTGCGCAGGGATTTGCCGGCACGGGACCTTACGCAGCAGCATCGGAACTGCTGCTTCGGCGGCTACCGAAGCGGATTGCGGGCCGAGGCGGCGTCTTGCGTCGCGATGGCGAGTCCTTGACGGAGGCGCTGCAGCGGGTGTGCCGGGAACTGGACGCCGGCGTGTTGCCGGTCCAGGGTCCTCCGGGTGCGGGCAAGACGTACAACGGGGCGCGGGCAATCCTCGATCTGGTGGCGGCCGGAAAGACGGTTGGCGTCACCGCCGTCAGCCACAAGGTGATCGACAACCTCCTGCAGGCAGTGGGCGAGGCGGCCCTGCAAATCGGTGGTCGGCGCCCGAGCCTGATGCACAAGCACAACGAAGATCCGCCTGACGGCGTCAAGTATGTCGATTCAACTGCGGACGCGCTGCATTCTGTCGCTCCTGGCGCCGTCGTCGGCGGGACGGTCTGGCTCTGGGCGAGCGAAGCCGCGGCCGGCAGCCTGGACTACCTTTTCATCGACGAGGCCGGACAAATGGCCCTGGCACAGGCGCTGGCTGCGGCCAGGTCGGCTACCAACCTCGTGCTGCTTGGCGACCCGCAGCAACTGGAACAGCCACAGCGCGGTGCCCACGAAGACGGCGCCGACGTCGCAGCGCTGGTCCACCTGCTGGGGCCGGACCGGGCGACACTCGGTGACGAGCAGGGCCTGTTCCTCGACTCAACCTACCGGCTGCATCCCGCGATTTGTGCATTCACATCTGAGATGTACTACGAGGGACGGCTTCGACCCCAGGTTAACCTCGCATGGCAGTCCCTCTCCGGTCACTCGACATATGCCAGACCCGGACTGCAACTCGTGGAAGTCGAACACGAAGGAAACCAAGCGCAGGCCGGCGAAGAAGTAGCGGCCGTTGTTGAGATCGTGCGGTCCCTGCTGGCACCTGGCTGCACCTGGACGGACCGACGTGGTGTCGAGCGACCCTTGGGGACGGAGGACATTCTGGTCGTGGCGCCGTACAACGCGCAGGTCAGTGCGCTTCGCGCAGCGCTGCAGGGCTTCGGCGTCACGCGGGTAGGGACGGTGGACCGGTTTCAGGGGCAAGAAGCACCACTCGTACTCTACTCTTGCACCAGTTCGTCTCCGGAGGACGCACCCCGCGGCATGGCCTTCCTGTACGACCCGCATCGATTCAACGTCGCCACCAGCCGCGCACGTGGTTCGGTCATCGTCGTGGCGAGTCCTCTGCTGTTTGCACCTGATTGCCGAACGCCGGACCAGATGCGTTGGGCCAATGGGCTGTGCCGATTTCGGGAGCTGGCCAACCGATAGTCTGCGACGCACATGCCGGATCAGAAGAGGGCTGACTCCAAACCCATCGCGGGCTTCCCCAGCAGGTGCTCATCCCATTCGTGCAGGGCCCCGGCAGTGCGCCCAACGAAGTACGCCTCGTAGTCGACGACCAGAACGTCGGTGCTGAATACCCTGGCATCGCCGGAAGCCAGGGCGCGTGACCCCGCGGCCACCACCAAAGATAGAGGTGAAGCAGCCAGTCGTGAGCGTCGGCCTTTGGCCGAGCGCCGGTCCACGTCCGTCGATCCCGTTGCCATATTGCTGACCGCCGTATTGCACCATCAGCGACTGCTCTGCAGCAGGCAGATCAAACAGTCGAGTGACCGGGCCCAGTCTTGAAGGAAAGTTCGCCCGGCGTCGAGCACCGCCTGCAGATCCGACACCTCGCGCGCGTCATCGATGCCCGGGCCTTGCGCTACATGCGGATCAGCTGCTCCGCTGGTTCAGCGATCCGGCTCTGCGTGCCGAGCACCTGGTTGGGCTTCTCGCTCATGCGTGCCGGGTGCTTCGCGCCGGCGTTGCGCGTTCCGGCAGCTCGAGTCGGTATGGACCTGGCCTACCGACCGTTGCTCGCTCTGCCGGGCGTCGCGGGGGATGCGGCCTCGAACGCCCACCTCGCGATGGCTTAATGGCGTCCGCTTGTTGACGAGCCGAGGCGGCACGCATTGCGCCGGGCTCGAGACGATGACCGGCAGCGGCGCGCTGATCCTCCGCAAGGACTGCATCGACGTGCGGGCTCGGCGCAGCGCCGGCCTCGAATTCGCGCTCGCGGCGCGACGGCAGCCGTCTCCTACCGCTTCCTTGCCAGCGACAGCCCGTCGCCGACGGTCAGCATGGCGAGGTCGATCCGCTCGTCGTGGTGCAGCTTGTCGTTCAGGCCTTGCAGCGCCGCGGTGTCGTCGGTCTGCGCCGGGCGCGCGACCGCTCCGCCCCACAGCGTGTTGTCGAACGCGATCAGCCCGCCGCTGCGCAGCAGCGCGAGGCAACGCTCGTAGTAGCCGTCGTAGTTGACCTTGTCGGCGTCGATGAACGCGAAGTCGAACGTGCCGGCCGCGCCCGTCGCCAGGCGCGCGTCCAGCGTCTGCAGCGCCGGTGCCAGCACCAGCTCGATCTTGTGCGCGACCCCGGCCTGCTGCCAGAACGGGCGACCGACTCGGGTGTAGTCGTCGCTGACGTCGCAGGCCAGCAGCCGCCCATCGTCGGGCAGCGCCAACGCGACGGTGAGCGCGCTGTAGCCGGTGAAGGTGCCGACCTCGATCGTGCGCCTCGCGCCGATCAACTTGACCAGAAGCGCCAGCAGCTGGCCCTGATCGGGCGAGATCTGCATCCCGGCATGCGGATGGTCGCGGGTCGCGGCGCGCAGCGCCGCCTGCGCCGGGTGCTCACGCAGCGAATGATCCAGCAGATACTGGAACAACGGCTCGTCGATCGGGGTGGTGCGCATGTTCATCGTCGGCTCTCCGCTGTGGGCGGCGATTGTGCGGTCGGGGCTGTCCGCCCGTCTCGGGCATCGGGGAGCTGCCGTGTGCCGATCGGCGCCGCTGCCAGCAACCAGCCGACGGCAACCAGCCGACGTCGCCATGCCGCTACCTCGCCGCTACCGTTGCCGCGTGAAGCACCCCGGCGCCGCCACGCTCCGGCCCGCCCGCCCACAGGACGCTCGGGCGATGGCCGAGATGTCGCGCGATCAAATCGAGGCCGGGCTCGACTGGCGCTACACGCCTTCGCGCATCGCCGCGCTCATCGGCGAGCACGACACCATGGCCCTGGTTGCCGGCGCGGGCCCGCACATCCTCGGTTTCGCCGTCATGCACTTCGGCGATGACGAGGCGCACCTCGTGCTGCTGTGCGTGCGGCCGGCGCAGCGACGTCGTGGCATCGGCCGCGGCCTGCTCGACTGGCTGCTCGAATCGGCCCGCGTGGCCGGCATCAGGACCATCGGACTCGAACTGCGCGCCGACAACGCAGCGGCGCTGGCCTTCTACCGGCGGCTGGGGTTCGTGCAGGGACAGGCCGTGGCCGGCTACTACGGCGCCGGCATCGCGGCGCAGCGCATGATGCTGCGACTGGGTGCCGGCTGAACCCGCACCGCAGCGCCATCCCTGCCGACGCCGGGAACGTGCTTGGTGCCCCGCGAATCCGTGCCAGGGCGCGAGCGCAGCTGCCGACGCTACGCCGCCGCGCGCAGCGTCTCGAGCCTGGCCGCCACCTCTCGCCTGCCCATCTTCCTGAGCGCCACGATGGCAGGCAACTGCGCAGAACGCGGCCGGACCTGACCGCTCTCCCAGTTGTAGACGCTCTGTCCCGACGCACCCACCAGCAGGCCAACATCACTGGCCGACAGCCCGAGCCGCTTCCTTTGCGCGGCCAGGCCCTTGGCAGAGAACCGGAGCACCCTTGTCTCGGCGTCCCGAGGCTCGGTTCCTCGGCCCTGGGGCTGCGCAGCTTTGGCTTCGCGACGGACGTGCCTCTCCAACTCCTGCACACGGCGCTTCAGCGCCGCCATTTCGGATCGATGGTTGCTGGCGGCCTTCTTCAGCGCCTGCGTCTCACTGCGCAGTTCCTTGCGGGCCAGGCGGACGATCTCGCTCTTGAGCACGGCGGCAATGTTCATGTCGAGCATTTTGCCGCGGGAGTACCTCGGGCCTTTCGACGCATCGCTACCTGGCGGCGCTCCTAGAATCCCGCGCGCACGCCAAGGCGTGCGTCCCTCTACCAACCTCAGGACTTTGAATGGCAACTGCAAGGAAGGCAGCCGGTGCTGCCGCGAAGACGAGCAAGAAGACCCCGACCAAGCCCGCCAAGACGGTGCCCCCCAAGAAGAGCGCACCGGCCAAGACGCCGGCGATCACCAAGCCGATCAAGACGGCGTTCTCCAAGACCGAGCTGAACAAGCACCTGGCCGAGGCCACCGGCGTGGATCCGAAGGCGGTCAAGGCCGTGGTCGCCGCGCTGGAGTCGACGATCCTGATGTCGCTGCACAAGGCGGGGCTGGGACAGTTCACGCTGCCCGGGCTGCTCAGAGCCACGGTGGTCAAGGTGCCGGCCAAGAAGAAGCGCTTCGGCAAGGACCCGTTCACCGGTCAGGAGCGCTGGTTCCCGGCCAAGCCGGCCACGACCAAGGTCAAGGTGCGGCCGATGAAGAAGCTCAAGGACGCCGCCGGCGGCTGAGCACGCGACGCCCCACCCAGAGCCGCCCCGGGGGCGGCTCATTTTCGGTGCCCCCGGCGTGGGCGCACTCCTCGGGGTGCAAGTCCTCGGCCAGCTGGCCACAGCGAGGCAAGCGAGCGCAACTGCGTGAGGGCGACCGAGCGTGGGAAGGAAGCGTGGCGCGCAAACCGTGAGCCGAGGTCGTGCCGAGCGATGCATCAGCCGGCGCAGAAGGCAATCGAACTCGAGCGATCACGATGACACCCGGTCCGCCGACGGGCAGAGGTTACGCGCGCGCCGTGGCGATCTCGCCGATCCGCGTCGTGTAGCGTGGCGATCGGCGGTCCTGCTTCGACGCGTGAGCGCTCGGTCCGGCGCGGCCTGCCGCGCTGGCTACCGACACGGCATGGCGCCCGAAGCGCCGGTTCAGCGCGTCGAGTGCGGTCATCAGGTCAGAGCGGCCGCCTCTGTCGGCTTCCGGAGCTGGATCGACGTCGAACAGGTCCGGCGTGGTCTGCTCCTGAGCCTGCGGCTGGAGATCGACGAGCATCACGCCCGCCTTGGCATAGTTGAAGTCCGGCCGGAACACGCTTCGCAGCGCTTGGATCGCCGCGCTGATGAGCACCCGCGTATCGGCGCTCGGCCGACTCAGCGGCAGCGTCGCGCTGGGCGCGTGCTGGCGGTCGTTCTTGCGGTACGGGCTGGTGGCGATGAAGACATGCACCGCACCGGCCACGCTGCCCTGGTCGCGCAGCTTGCGGGCGACCTGGCTGGTGAACTGACTGACCACCTCGATGAGCGTGGGCAGATCGGTCACCGGTGCGCCGAACGAGCGCGAGCACATGATCTGCTGGTTGGCCGGCGGCGCGTCGTTGACACCCAGGCAGGCGGTGCCGCGCAACTCGCGGACCGTCTTCTCGATCACAACGCTGAACTGCCGGCCCAGCGCCGCCGCGTCGCCGCGGACCAGGTCGAGCACGGTCCTGATGCCGCCTTCGTTCAGGCGTGCCGTCGTCTTGCGCCCGATGCCCCAGACCTCGCCGACCTCGGTGGCCTGCATCACTGCTGCAAGTTGATCCGCCGACAGGGTGGCGAAGTTGCAGACCTGGGCCAGTTCGGCGGGGTAGCTTCCAGGCTTTCGCTCGGCGGTTTTGGCGACATGGTTGGCCAGCTTCGCCAATGTCTTGGTCGCGCCGAAGCCCACGCTGGTGGGCAGGCCGGTCCAGGCCAGCACCTGGCGGCGCAGCTCGCGCCCAACGGCCACCAGGTCGCCCGGCACGCCGTCGAAGTCCAGGAAACATTCGTCGATGCTGTAGATCTCCTGCCGGGGCGCGTAGCGGGCCGCAATCGACATCATCCGGCTGGACATGTCGCCATAGAGCTCGAAGTTGGCCGACAGCGCCACCAGGCCGGCCGTGCGCTCCAGATGGCGCACCTCGAACCAGGGCTGGGCCATGCGCACGCCCAGGTCCTTGGCTTCATTGCTGCGCGCGATGCAGGCGCCGTCATTGTTCGACAGCACGACCACGGGCTTGCCGTTCAACGCCGGGCGGAACACCCGCTCGCAGCTGACGTACATGTTGTTCACGTCGACGAGCGCGAACACGGCCCAGCCCTATGGAGACAGCGGCCGGATGACGTGGGTCACCACGCCCCAGATCTGCAGCTCCTGGCCTTCGCCGGCCACCCAGTCCGGGCAGGCGGGGTCGGTGGCTTGGAGGCGCACGTCGGCGCCGCGCTGCACCAGGCGGCGACAGACGAATTCGTCGTCCACGACGGCGATCACCACCCGGCCGTGGGTCGCGTCGATGGCGCGATCGATGAGCGCCAGGTCACCCTCTTCGACGCCGGCCTCGCGCATCGAATCGCCGGCGATGCGCATCAGGAACGCGGCCTGGGGATGCCGGATCAGGATGTCGTTGAGATCGAGCCGCGTGACGCCGCTCTCGCTGGCCGGCGAGCCGAAGCTGATGGCAACGCTGGTCCTGGGCGGCGATGCTGTGCCGACCCGGGGCTCACGCAGCATGGTGCCGGGCCCGGGTCAGAACCAGATCCAGACACGGCGGAGCCAGTCGGGAACACGGGCGCGCGACGGATGGTACAGGTAGCGGAACTCCGCGTAGCGCATGGTGCATCTCCGCAAGGGAGTGGATACTGTACAAAAAACCAGTTAGCGATGCAACCTGTACCACGCGGCCGGGCTTCACTACGCTGGCCGACGCGCCACTTCGCGCCGGCCGTGCAGCTACGACCGTTCGCCGCCGATCGGACATCCCGTCCGGCTCACCGAGAGCCCCGTGGCCAGCGAAGTGACCCACAACGCCAAGCTGCTCGCCGACATCGAGGCGCGCATCCAAGCCGCGCAGACGCGCTCGGTGCTGGCCGTCCATGCCGAGCTGATCCGGCTGTGCTGGGGCATCGGTCGGCTGCTCGACGAGCGCCAGGCGGCCGAAGGGTGTAGAGGCGATCGATCGTCCGACACCTTCGGTGGGAGGCGCTCGGTATGAGACAAGTCTCTTGCGAGTCGCTGGGCCTGCCTTGCGGCTACGCACTCAATTCGTACCGTCCGTCGACGCCACGCCCCGCGCGGCGCCGGTCGGCGCCGCCGTCCGGATCGTGATCCGCGGCGGCGGCCATGCCGCCGGCTCCCTGAAGGCCAGTCCGATCTCGCAGATCGCGCGACCGTTGTCGATGTCGTCCTGCGTCATCGTGCTGCGATCGCAGCGGACGAAGAACGCTTCCTCCGGGGTGCGACCGAGCAGGCCGCCCGACGACCACACGGATTCCAGGAAGGCCGAGATTTCCTCGGTGAGCTTGCGCCACAGGGCTTGGTCATTGGCCTCGAAGACCGCCCAGCGCGTGCCCATCTCGATCGACGCGACGATGAAGCGCACCAGGCGCGCCGCGGCCAGCGAGGAGTAGCGCTCATCCGACGACGAGGTCACCGCGGTCAGCATCCGCACCGCCTCGTCGCCCTCGTCGCGGCCGAGCGCGTTGACGCCGAGCCGCACCAGCGTGTCGACGCCGGACGCGTCGAACGCGAACTCGACCGACCGGCCTTCATCGTCGCGCGCCAGCCCGCGCAGCGCTTCGTGCAGCGGCGCATGGTGAATGCCACGCTCGAAGTCGGTCCGTGCGAGGATGCCTGCGACGTGCCCCACCGCCGGCACCCACGCGACGCCGAGCCGTCCGATCTCGTCAACGCATACCCACGGTGCAAAAAGCGCCGCGCTGGCGCTGTCGCAGCCAGCCTGCACGGCAGCGGCATCGCCCTGGCCGCGCTCGACACTCAGCAGCGCAAAGCGATGGAGCACGCGCTCGCACTGCGCGACCGCCTCCTGCGCGACGAGCTGGCGGACCTCCGCCGCGATGCCCTCGTGCACTTGATCGGGCACGCACAGCAGCACCGCATCCTCGAACGGCTCGGTCGACCACAAGCCACCTGTGGAAGGGGCTGGAGGCCACTCGCCGCAGAAGTCCTCGGCCGTGGGCGGCGCGCCGTCGGATCCGCCGGCGAGCCACTTGACGCCCCCGTCGGACACGGCCTCGAGTCGGGTCGGCACCGACGTGCAGCGCAGCCAGCGCGAGCGCCGCGGGCCTTCGTTCACGACCTCGGCGAGCGGGTTCGGCCCGGCCGGATCGAGCCCCAGGTTGTCCCAGTCTTCCAACTCTCGGTCGACGCCCGCGTTGTCTAAGGCCTGCTCGACGACCGTCAGGCGCAAGCCGCGCCGTGTGCCGGCACGCAGGCGAACCCCCAGGCGGTTGCCCCAGTTGCCCGGCGAATCGGCGACGAAGCCGAGCGTGCCGTCGCCGATGGCGAGGTACTGCCCTGCCGCCGTCGCGCCGGCACCGAGAACCCGCACGACGTAGCAGCGTCCGCCGCCGTTGTCGAAGTACCCGCGTACGGCATGCGCCAGGAACGACACGTCCGACGGCAGGCCCTCGCCGAAGGTGCGGACGAAATCCTCCCAGCCGACGACGAGCTCGGGCCGCGTCGGCCCGCGCAGCGTCGGGCCGACGAAGATTGCCGTCGTCGTGCTGGCCATCGGCTTTGCAGCCGCATCCGTGCCGACGCCGCGCTCGTCGTTGCCGGCCGGCCGGGCGAGCTCGTGCGCGACGATTGTGCGGAAGTGCTGCTCGAACATCCGGCGGAAGTGCGCCGGATCGCTGTACTCGTTGAAGCCGCGCGTCGATCCGTCGGGGTTGCGGAACTCGGCGAAGAAGGCCTCGACCTGCTGGCGCTGCGCGAGCCGCTCGCCGTACTGCGGGTCAGCCTCGTCGAGCGGGCAGGGCGGCATGCGGCGATACACCAGCAGCATCGGCTTGCCGCGGTGCTGCGAGGCAAGGTACGCGTCCAGGTACTCCCACTCGGTGCCCGAACGGTAGGGCGTCCCATCCGGCTTGCGCACACTGCCGGGCAGCGGGGTGCCCATGCGCGACCACAGAATGACGACGACGATGTCGCAGTCCGACGGCCGTGGCAGCCCGGCGTCGATCGCGGCCTGCGGGGTCATCGTGGCGAGCATCGGCGGGCCGGAACCCGGCTGGTCCCAGGCCACGACCTCGAAGGCGACCTTCCAGTCGATCAGTGCGTCGTAGGGCAGCTGCGAGAGGATCTCGCGCGCGATTGCCCGCTCCTCGCCAACGTCGCCTGGGGAGGCCAGAAAGACGCGCAGTCGACGCGCGGTGTTCACGGCACGGGTGGAGTTGTGGGATTGAAGCTGCATCCGGGATCGCGCAAGGCGAAGGCCGAAAGTGTCGGCGATGTCGCAAGTCGATTCTGCAGCGAGTTGTTGGAGGCGATGGCGCGTCCTCACGCCTGCGGCAGCGGGACTGCCTGGGCAGATCCGGAGGGATGCCGATGAGGGGCTCGGTATGGCGCTGCTAGCATCGGCGCCAGTTGACACCGGTAGGCGCAGCTACCACTTCCGAGGCATTCAGACCAACGAGCAGGAAGACGGGATCCAAGAAGTGTCTACGCCCGAGCAGCGAGCCAGACAAGAGATCGACCGCCTGCTCTGTGCTGTCGGCTGGCTGGTGCAGGACCTCAAGTCGGCCGACCTGCACGCCGCGCGCGGCGTGGCGCTGCGCGAGTTCGAGCTGAACCCGGGCCACGGCACCGCCGACTTCCTGCTCTACGTCGACGGCAAGGCCTGCGGCGTGATCGAGGCCAAGAAGCAGGGCGCCACGCTGACCGGCGTGGAGGCGCAGTCCGCGCGCTACGCGCAGGGCCTGCCGCCGACGCTGCCGGCGTGGCAGCGGCCGCCGCCCTTCGTCTACGAGAGCACCGGCATCGAGACCCACTTCACCCAGGGGCTGGACCCGGTGCCGCGGGCACGCCCGGTGTTCGCCTTCAACCGGCCCGAGACGCTGGCTGAATGGCTGGCGCAGGCCAACGCCGACCCGCCCCCCGCACCGGCCACGGTGCTGACCACCGATGGCCAGCCGCCGCCGGCCGAGGCGCAACGCCCGACCGGCGGCACGATGCTCGCCCGCCTGCAGGCGATGCCGCCCCTCGTCACCGAATGGGGCGACTTCAAGCTCTGGCCTGCGCAGATCACCGCCATCCTCAACCTCGAGGCCAGCCTTGCACAGAACAAGCCGCGCGCGCTGATCCAGATGGCCACCGGCAGCGGCAAGACCTTCACCGCCATCAGCTTCATCTACCGGTTGATCAAGTTCGCCGGCGCGCGGCGCGTGCTGTTCCTGGTGGACCGCGGCAACCTGGGCCGGCAGACCAAGAAGGAGTTCGACCAGTACGTCTCGCCCGTCAACAACTACAAGTTCGGCGAGGAGTACATCGTCCAGCACCTCACCAGCAACAACCTCGACAAGACGGCGCGGGTGTGCATCAGCACGATCCAGCGCATGTTCTCGATGCTCAAGGGCCGCGAGCTGTCGGACGAGGCGGACGAGGAATCCACCGAGCGCGTGGAAGGTCTGTTCGGCAAGGAAACGGAGCCCATCGACTACAACCCCGCGTTCCCGATCGAGACCTTCGACATCATCGTCACCGACGAGGCGCACCGCAGCATCTACAACCTGTGGCGCCAGGTGCTCGAGTACTTCGACGTGCACCTGATCGGCCTGACCGCCACGCCCAACAGGCAGACCTTCGGCTTCTTCAATCAGAACCTGGTGATGGAGTACGGCCACCCGCAGGCGGCGGCCGACGGCGCGAATGTCAACTACGACGTCTACCGCATCAAGACCGAGGTGACCGAGGCCGGCGCCACGGTGAAAGCCGGCTACTGGCTGCAGGTGCTGGACAAACCCACCCGCGCCCGGCGCCTGACGTTGGCAACTACGCGGCTCGACGACGACTTCGAATATGCGCCCGAACAGCTGGACCGCAGCGTGCAGTCGCCCGACCAGATCCGCACCATTGCCCGCACTCTGCGCGACCGCTGGCAGAGCGACCTGTTCCCGCAGTGGCAGGAGCTCCCCAAGACGCTGGTCTTCGCCAAGGACGACGACCACGCCGAGGCCATCGTCGGCATCCTGCGCGAGGAGTGGGCCGCGGCAACGAGTTCGCGCCGAAGATCACCTACCCCGCCAAGGGAACTAAGCCCGAATAGCAGAACAAGGCCCTCCGCACCAGCTAATACCCGTGCATGGCCGTAACCGACACGCGACCTGATGGAACCGCAGCAACTTGCCTGGATTGCAAACTTCATCTGGGGCATCGCCGACGACGTTCTGCGCGACCTCTACGTCCGCGGCAAGTACCGCGATGTCATCCTGCCGATGACGGTGCTCCGTCGCCTCGATGCCGTGCTCGAGCCCACCAAGCAGGCGGTGCTCCAGATGAAGGCCGCGCTCGACAAGGCGGGGATCACCAACCAGGATCAGGCGCTGCGCCAGGCCGCCGGGCAGGCCTTCTACAACACCTCCCGGTTCACGCTGCGCGACCTCAGGGCCCGCGCCAGCCAGCAGCAGCTCAAGGCCGACTTCGAGGCCTACCTCGACGGCTTCTCGCCGAACGTGCAGGACATCCTCGAGAACTTCGAGTTCCGCAACCAGATCCCGCGCCTGTCGAAGGCCGACGCGCTCGGCACGCTGATCGAGAAGTTCACCTCGCCGGACATCGACTTGAGCCCCGCCGGCCTCGACAACCACGGCATGGGCACCGTGTTCGAGGAGCTGGTGCGCCGCTTCAACGAAGAGAACAACGAAGAAGCCGGCGAGCACTGGACGCCGCGCGACGCCGTCAAGCTCATGGCGAAGCTGATCTTCCTGCCGATCGCCGAGACAATCGAATCGGGCACCTACCTGCTCTACGACGGCGCGCTCGGCACCGGCGGCATGCTCACCGTGGCGGAGGAAACCCTGCAGGAGCTGGCCCGGCAGCACGGCAAGCAGGTCGCCACCCACCTCTACGGCCAGGAGATCAACGCCGAGACCTACGCCATCTGCAAAGCCGACCTGCTGCTCAAGGGCGAGGGCGACGCCGCGGACAACATCGTCGGCGGCCCGGAACGCTCCACGCTAGCCAACGACGCGTTCCCGTCGCGCGAGTTCGACTTCATGCTCAGCAACCCGCCCTACGGCAAGAGCTGGAAGAGCGACCTCGAGCGCATGGGCGGCAAGGACGGCCTCAAGGACCCGCGCTTCGTCATCGAGCACGCCGGCGACCCGGAGTACTCGCTCGTCACCCGCTCGAGCGACGGCCAGATGCTGTTCCTGGCCAACATGCTCAGCAAGATGAAGCGGGGCACGAAGCTCGGCAGCCGCATCGCCGAGGTGCACAACGGCTCTTCGCTGTTCACCGGCGACGCCGGCCAGGGCGA
>ERZ724521.194-NODE-194-length-25974-cov-5.737104_pt1 | contig 25974 bp, 29 predicted proteins | sample MGYA00376054_ERZ724521 | MGnify/ENA primary metagenome ERZ724521 (study PRJEB28724, sample SAMN07190883) | activated sludge metagenome | isolation source: activated sludge of sewage treatment plant in Hong Hong | place: Hong Kong | collected 2016-03-17 ... | reverse complement strand
TTGCTCTGTCCACTCACCACAAATTGCGTCGTTGTCGGCATCGGCTCCTCTCCCTCCGTGAGTCAGTCCATCAGCCTGTCTGCATCCGCCTATACCCGTAGAGCCACTGAGCAGTTGTCCCACCGATATTTCTCACGGTGTGGGACACACCGGCCGGAATCTGGATTTCTTCACCCACGACGGGCCTCAGACAGCGCCCACCGAATTCCAGTTCCAACCGGCCGACGATCAGCATGACCAATTCGTCGGTCGCGTGGCGGTAATCCTCCCATACTTGACCGGGCGGATCAACCCAAAGATCACAACTGAAGCCGCTCGCCAGCCATTCCCGTGCCACTGCCTCCTGATCGACAGGACTCATCACGCTCCCTTGAATGACCACACCGAGGAAGTCGCGGAGGAACTCGTCTCTCGCATCATAGCGCGCATTGAACTCCACACACCGTCTCGCGTCAGCATACACTACGGATGTGCCAAAAGGCCGTTCTGGCTCGGTGAACGCCCAGTGGCCTGGGGGCGAATCGCACTCGTGCGGCACGGTGAGCCGTTGAGGTTCACGGCGGGCGGAATAACGCGCGTCACGTTTGTGAGCGCCGTCGAGATCGGAGTCGCCTGTTTCATCGAGACCGGCATGAGCGGACCATCATGCGAGCCTCGCATCCAGCCCTCGATGATCCAAGGATAACGGAACGGATCCAGCACCTCCCCCACCGCCAGAAAGTTCTGCTGCGCACGGACGATCATGACCGGGTCGTCCTTGCCGACATATTTCCCGGCGATTAACGACAGCCGCTCCGTAGAAGTAGCCGCGGCGATGGTCCCGTCCGCCCTCGAATACACCACGTTCACCGTATACTTGCCCGGCGACCCGATGAACATGAGCATGTCGTACACCTCCTCCGGGCAATCGAAGGAAATTTTTGTGTGCTTGTAGATGTCGTGGACCTCCAAGCGGAACCCCTGATGCAGCGTCGGGGCGATCACCAGGCCGGCGATCGTGAACGGGTCGGCAAACATCTTATACAGGGGGAGATTCCACACCCCGGCAGGCGTCTTATCCGCCATGAAAATCAGCACCGGGTCGGATTTCCGCTCGACGAACTCCATCTCGGCGACGCCGGGCCCCTGTCCACGCACGTTTCCACTGAACGCATCAGCTAACAAATCCTGCCCCGCACCATACAGATGAAGCTCCTTGGCCACCACGGTGCCGGACTCAAACGTCTCCCACGCCAACCGGTGAACCGATTCATGATCGACGCCGTGGCGATGCGTCATGATCAACTGCAAATCATCCCCACAGGCCGACACGTGATAATCGACCAGCAACCCCTTGCTCTTCGCTACAGCCAGCTTCTCGTTCGCGCAATTCATGAGGGCCGGGTGGATCGCCGAATGCCCGACAAACCCGCCGATGTCCGCCTTGATCACACTCAGCGTGATCTGGCCGCTGTCCTCCGAATGCTGTTCAATCGCCATATTGCACCCCCGGGTGAAGAAGGGTTCGCGGTCGTCTCCTTGTCACAGAGACACCTGTCCTGACACATCCTCTTTCAGGAATGAGCAACGGCAATGTCCGGGCAAGGATGGGGCCGGTCCGGCAAATGCGCTGGAATTCCTAGCCGGCTTGACGCCACACACACGAGGTCCGTGGACAGACGCGGCAGTCAGGCGGCGAAATCTGTAGCAGAAGGCAGCAGGCTCATCCATCACGTACCGGCAAGGTCAAATCGTCTTTCTTTTTGATTCTTGCACCGACCTGACACCAGGCGAGACTTCCACCCAAGACTGAACGTTGGCCGCGTTGACCGAGGGTTCACTGAAAAACCACGCCAGCTCTTTGGATTCACCCTGGTTGAAGTGGAGCTTCTGCTCACGGCTCCATTCTCCCTCTGAACTGGACAATCGGGCCCTCACATGGAGGAAGCCCTCCTTGCCCTCATTCTTGATCGTCGTCGTGACACGCACACCCGCGTCCAGGACCTCATCGACGAGACCCACATCCCCGAGTTGCTGCACGTCCACAATGTGGCCAACCGCTTCATTTGCCGGGTCCCACCCTCCGACATAGGCAAGCCCCAGCACCGCAACAATCGCCCCGAACAGAAAGTTTCCCACGACACACCTCTAGGAATAAACATTCAGACGCATCCGGCGTTATTCATGTTGAAGGGGCCCAGGTCCATGCGCCTCCGCCCCCACGTTCAGAAAATCCAGTGCTGCCAGGATGCTGATTGAGACGATGAGCGCGAGTTCCAACATGACACCCTCCGTTCCGTAATGGGTTATGCCCATGCGGTATGGCAACCCTGGTGCCAGCGGGCTCGCAGGCAAGAGCGATGGAGGCAACGAAAGCGAATCATTTTGAATAATCAGAGGTTAGGCGAAAGAGGCGAGAGAACATGAGGGGCCAGGAGCGAGCGCAACCCTGTTTGACATCCCCGCATGGCGAAGGGACAGGCCGCGCCATGCAGGGAAGAGAACGCCGGAGAAAGGCTGAACGACCCCTAGCGTCGCAGGGCGATGGGAAAGTCTGGAACCGTGTTGGGTTTGGTGGTCGTGGGGGTTTGTTTCCCACCGGTGAGTTGCTTGACCCGTTCAGACAGATACAGGTCCAGCATGTTGATGCTGATCGTGCCCTTGCCCGTATAGTCAGCCTGGCCGCCCAGGCCTTCCACCAACGCCTTGGTAAAGGCGCCGTTTCCCCAGGCTTGATCTTCCAGCGAATACTGCTTGCCGGTGGAAGAGGCGAACACCACGGCACCGTTCTCCGCGCTGGCCAGTTCGTTCACCACGGCGTTGATGTCTGCCACGCCGCGCCTGGCGCCGGCAGTCAGGCCCCTCCCGTTCCAATCGATCGCGAATCTCCGGCGCCACCACATCCCCGCCTTCATGAGTGGAATCACGACGGCCAACGTCTGGAGCAGCAACCGTCTTCGGCCTTCGAATTTATCTTCGGATAAACACAGGATGCGAGCGCCTTGACCCGACTTTCAAACGCTGTCAGCTTCGCAACAAGCCTAAGGACCTGCGTCTCAAGCCAACGCTGGTCAGCGTCTTCTGAGAAAACCTCTGGTGGGTACTTGTATGGTTGGTCAACACCACCGCCAAACTCAGGAACTCTGATTTCTACTGCTCACATGCTCCCGCATGAACCACGAAGTCCGTGAAAGCCGCCATCACATACACCATGCCGTACAATGAGAAGCCTGTCACCAATCGTGTAGAAGGCATCGTCTTCTCCACATTTGTGTGAGTACGTTCCTCTATGGTGACCCTACTCTCGCTCATCGGCCTGACGACGGATAAGAGTTGCCAGCGCTTCTTGGTAGCGTTCCGGCAAGTTCTTAAACCGTTTCCGACACCCGACCAATGCGGCCTCGGCGGAGGCATAGAACGCACATAAAAAAACCGTTCCGGCCTTTGTTTCGTCAGAAGGCCGGAACGGCTTTTTCGGATACGGCGGTGACTCTTTCTACAACCTGACTGTCACCATGCCACCGGATACATTTTTCTCCACACTACGAACACCCGCTGGTCTCGCCGCAGGTCATGCACTTGAGGCATGTCCCGTTGCGCACGAGCGTGAACTGTTTGCAATTCTGGCACGGGTCGCCCTCGTAGCCCTTCTCCCTCGCCTCCTGTCTCACGGAGGTCACGGTCAATGTCTCCCGCTTCAATTCCAATTTGTGGGCGACACTGCCATTGCCGGCTCTCTGGGAATGGCCATTGCCACCGTTCATCCCGTTCCGTCGAACAGGCAGATGTTCGGTGAGGATCGAGGCTTTCTTCAACGCCGTCATGTCGACTTCTTCGTCGTCACATTCGGGATCCTGATCATCCTTCTTCATCGAATCCATGCGGAGATCGTCTTCTTGAACCTGCGCGAGATCCTTCCGTTCGAGGTAGGTGATCGCCAGTTCACGGAAGATGTAGTCGATGATCGAGGTGGCCATCTTAATGCGATCGTTCAGTTTCACCGGCCCGTTCGGCTCGAATCGGGTAAAGACGAAGGCTTCGACGAATTCCTCCAACGGCACACCGTGCTGCAGGCCGAGCGAAATGGCGATAGCGAAATTATTCATCAAGCTGCGGAAGGCGGCGCCCTCCTTGTGCATGTCGAGGAAAATTTCTCCGAGCGTCCCGTCTTCATACTCACCGGTACGGAGATACAACTTGTGTCCGCCGATGATGGCCTTCTGCGTATACCCGCCGCGTCGTGCCGGAAGAGACCGGCGTTTGTGGAGGTACCGGACCAATACCCGTTCGGCGACCTTTTCCGCCACCTGTGCGACACTGGGCATGGCTTCCGTAGCCTTCCCGCTGTCGGACGACGCGTTCAACGGCTGGCTCAACTTCGAACCGTCACGATACAGCGCCACCGCCTTCACCATGCTCTTCCAGGCAAAGAGATACGCCGCTTTGACATCCTCCAACGTGGCATCGGAGGGCATGTTGATGGTCTTGCTGATCGCACCGCTGATGAAGGGCTGAGCCGCCGCCATCATGCGAATGTGCGCATCGACCGCAATGTAGCGCTGCCCGATCCTGCCGCAACGATTGGCGCAATCAAAGATCGGCAGATGTTCGAGCTTGAGGTGCGGCGCACCTTCCACCGTCATCGTGCCGCAGCAATAGTCGTTTGCCGCCGACACGTCTTCCTGCGTGAAGCCCAAGGCCTTCAGCATGTTGAAAGCCGGATCCGCCAGCTGCGCCTCAGTAAAATTCAGGTTCTGGCGGCAAAATTCCTCGCCCAACGTATACTTGTTGAACGCGAATTGAATTTCGAACGCCTGTGCCAACGACCCTTCCAGCCGTTCCAAGGCCGCATCGTCGAATCCCTTTTGCCGCAACACCTCGTGGTTAATGAAGGGCGCGCCCTTGAGGGTTTGATGCCCCGCACAATAGGCCACGATGTCCCGGATCTGGGCCTCGGTATACCCGAGAGCCTGCAGCGCCGGCGGCAGGCTCTGGTTGATGATCTTGAAGTAGCCGCCGCCCGCCAGTTTCTTAAACTTCACAAGGGCGAAATCCGGCTCGATCCCGGTGGTATCGCAATCCATGACCAGACCGATGGTCCCCGTCGGCGCGATGACGGTCACCTGCGCATTCCGGAATCCATAGGCCGTCCCCAGTTCCAAGGCGCGATCCCAGGCGCGTCTGGCCGCCAGCAACATGGCAGGCGGACAATGCTCCGGCTGAATCGACGTCGGCAGAATCGTGAGCCCCTCGTACTCTGCCTGCGGGGCGCTGTACGCAGCCCGCCGATGATTTCGCATCACACGCAACATCGATTCACGGTTCCGGCTGTAACAAGGGAACGGACCGATCTCCGCCGCCATTTCCGCCGAAGTCGCATAGGACTCGCCGGTCATGATGGCCGTGATCGCGCCGCAAATCGACGTTGCCTTCGGGGAATCGTACGGAATGCTCTGCTTCATGAGGATGGTGCCGAGGTTGGCATAGCCCAATCCAAGCGTCCGATAATCGTAACTCTTCTGCGCGATCGCGCGGCTGGGAAACGACGCCATCAGCACGCTGATCTCCAGCGCCACGGTCCACAAGCGAACGGCGTGGCGGAACGAGTCCAGATCGAACTCCCCTTCCTCGTTGAAGAACTTCGCCAGGTTCAACGACGCCAGGTTGCAGGCCGTATCGTCCAGGAACATGTACTCCGAACAGGGATTGGAGGCGTTGATCCGACCGTCTTCCGGGCAGGTGTGCCACTCGTTGATCGTCGTATCGTACTGGGTCCCGGGATCCGCACAAATCCAGGCAGCCCAGGCAATTTTGTCCCACAGGTCGCGCGCCTTGAGCGTCTTACTGACCTTGCCGTCGATCCGGCGGCGCAGTTCCCACTCGCCGTCCCGCTCCAACGCGTCGAAAAACGCGTTCGGAATGCGGACGCTGTTGTTGGAATTCTGTCCCGACACGGTCTGGTAGGCCTTGCCGTCCCAGTTCGTGTCGTACTCGTGGAACACGAAATGGGTATAGCCCTGCTTCGCGTAGTCAAACATCCGGTGGATGTACGCTTCGGGCACCATGTCGCGCCGGGCCGCCGTCACGGCCTCGCGCAACCCCTGGTTCTTCTTCATGTCGAGTTCGAGATGCGCCGCCCCCTGCGCATCCGTGGATTGGCAGGCCTGGAGCACGGCATTCAGCCGTTGCGCACAAATCTTGGAACCGGTCACCATGGCGGCGACCTTTTGCTCTTCGATGACTTTCCAATCAATGAACTCTTCGATGTCGGGATGGTCGAGATCCAGGCAGACCATCTTGGCCGCGCGCCTCGTCGTCCCGCCTGACTTAATGGCCCCGGCGGCACGATCGCCGATTTTCAAGAAGGACATGAGCCCGGAAGAGCGCCCGCCGCCCGACAGGGATTCGCCGTCGCCGCGCAGGCGCGAGAAATTGGTGCCGGTGCCGGATCCATACTTGAACAGCCGCGCCTCACGCACCCACAGGTCCATGATGCCGTTCTCATTGACGAGATCGTCTTCGATCGATTGAATGAAACAGGCGTGCGGCTGCGGATGTTCAAAGGCGTTTGTCGCCCGCACCACTTCCCCCAATTTAGGCTCGACATAGAAGTGGCCTTGCGCCGGTCCCGATAGCCCATAGGCATAATGCAGGCCGGTGTTGAACCACTGGGGGCTGTTGGGCGCAGCCATCTGATGGGCCAGCATGTAGCACATTTCATCGTGGAAGGCGGTGGCGTCTTCCGGCGTCTTGAAGTAGCCGTGATTTTTCCCCCAGAAGGTCCAGCAACCGGCCAGCCGCTCGAACACCTGTCGGGCATCGCGCTCGCCGCCCAGCACGGGTTTGCCTGCGGCATCCACCACCGGCGTGCCGTCCTCATGCACTTGCGGGACCCCGGCCTTCCGGAAATATTTCTGGGCCAGAATATCGATCGCGAGTTGCGTCCAATGTTCCGGAATATCGATATGCTCCAACTTGAACACGGTCGATCCGTCTGGATTCCGGATCTCCGAGGAACGTTGTACGAACGCAAGACCCTCATAGGGGCTCTGCCCACGCTTGGTGAATCTTCGTTCAATCCTCACTGGTTCCTCCTTAACAGATGCCTAACGTTCGGTGCAGGGGCCGGGCGGCATGTGGTGTATTGGGTGTGACTGGAAAAGAGGCTTGCCCATCAGGGTCGATCTCTTCAGCAAACTCGCACTCAACTGCTATGCCTACTAGATATAGTGATCCCATTTTTTTGTCAAACAAAATGTTGTGGCACACCTGTGAGTAATGGGGATAAGCTGGTGATAGCGTGGCCGCTAGAATTGATGCAGGTTTTCTTCATTTTCCGACCAGTTATCCACAGCAAGTCAGGGGCTGTGGAGGAGGGGTTTTCACCGCGAGGCGAGAAATTTCATGGCACAGGTTAAAAGGCGAGCCGACCGACCCTCAAGGTCGCCTCTTCCACCCCTCGTAACGGGACAAATTGACCGGCCACGCCCAGCACCAACACCGGTTGATCCAGTACGTTGGTTTCAAAGAGACTCAGCAAACCCCAGTTGTTTCGCGTCGTGTTCGGCCGTACGACGCCTTCTACCAGTTTGGGGCCTTGCGCGCGGAAGATGGCCTTGATCAGGTCACGATCGCGGCGCGGCCCAGACTGGTCCATCTTCTCGATCTCGGCAGTCAGGCGGGCTTCGACGAATTGCACATAGGCCTCCATCGTCGGATTGGTCGCCGCCAACCACACGGCAATCATCAAGCTCGCCACCACACCGGTCAACGTCAGGTTACTCATTCCCGTGCGTTATCTGGGTCCATTGCGCATGATCGGAGCCGCGTCCGGATGGTTTGACAAATACACCGGCTCTGTTTAGCTTACGCCCGATTTCCACGGAATGGAATCCCGAGGCGTGTGGTGCCGTCGGTTCGACGACAACGGAAGGAGTGCCTATGTTTGTGTGGAGTAAACGCCTCGTCACGGGTCTGTTAGCTGGATTCGTCCTGCTCATCGGCCTATTTCTGATTCAGGGAGAGGCGGAATCGATCAGCGGCCTGAAGATCCATACTACCCGCTGGATGGCCGTGAACTATATCGGCCTGCTCATCTGGGTGTTCGTCTGGATGTTCGATCAAGCCCGGGTACGCGGGAAAAATGTCCTGTTGTGGCTGGTACCGTTCGCTCTGGCGCCGTTGCCGACCTTGATGCTGTTTGTGCTGTTTTTGCAGCGTAAGGTGAAATAGCAGCAGCTGATGCTGAAACAGGCCGCCAACGACGTCCGCGCTTCATTCAGACGCTCAACGTAACCCAAGGGCACGCCTCCCCCCTTCATGTCCTGCGCCCTTGCCGGACAGCCTGGTTGAGCATCCTGACCAAGGCTGACGGAAAACGTGTTTCGTGACCGACTAACAAGACACCTCAGCCTCACCCCTCCCCACATTCGCCTCGGCATGATCCGCCACCGGCTTGCGCAGGTACCACAACAGCCAGAGGCCCGGCAATGCGGCCAGGAAGGTGACAAAGAAAAACGGTCCCCACCCGGCCACCCCCACCAGCTTCGCCGCAGGCCACCCGAGAAAGACACGGCCGAGCGCTTCGACCGAAGACAGCAACGCAAACTGGGTCGCCGTGTAGCGATGGTTACAGAGCGACATGACCAGCGCCACGAACACCGCGGTGCCCATGCCGCCGGTGAGATTTTCGACTCCGACGGCCACCGCCATCACCGGGTAACTCTTCCCCACCCAGGCCAGCCATAAGAACGACAGGTTTGAGAGCGCCTGCAGCACTCCGAAGAGAAACAGCGCCCGGAAGAGTCCCATACGCGGCAACAGACCCCCGCCGATGAATGCGCCAAGAATGGTCGCGCCGATCCCAAAGGCACGGACCACCCCGATATCCTCCGACGAGAATTGCATGCCGCGCAGGAGAAACGATGTCGTGAGCGCACCGGCAAAGGCGTCGCCGAGTTTATAGAGCACGATCAGCGCCAACAACGCCACCGCCATCGGACGGGAGAGGAATTCCGTCAACGGCCCCCACACCGCCTCCGCCATGGATTTCGGCGCGGCCTGCGCATCTTCCGGCTCAGGGCTCAGGAAAATGGTGAGGACTCCCAACGCCATCAGACCGGCCATGCACAAATACGCCACCGACCAGCCCATGCGGGATGCGAGGATCAGCGCCAGGGACCCGGATGCGATCATCGCGATCCGGTACCCCATCACCCACGTAGCGGCACCCAACCCCCGCTCCTCCGGTTTCAACACATCGGTCCGATAGGCGTCGTAGACAATGTCTTGCGAAGCGGAAAGGAAGGCGACCCCCAACGCCAACGCGGCGAAGATCTGCGCCCCGCTGGAAGGCCCGATCATCGCCATGAGCGCCAGCGCGAGGGCCAGACCGGTCTGGGTCACGACCATCCACCCGCGACGGCGCCCAAGCCACGGCGGCACGATCCGGTCCATCACCGGAGCCCAGAGGAACTTCAACGTATAGGGAAGTCCTACGTAGGCGAAGAGGCCGATCGTGGTCAGGTCCAAACCCGCTTCGGTCAACCAGGCTTGCAACGTCGCGCCGGTCAGGGCAAGCGGCAGCCCGGAGGCAAAGCCTAGGGGCAGCATGATGCCGAGGCGAGGTGTCAGCAGTGTATGGATGGAAGAGTGGTTCATGGGATGCACGTCAATCGTATCGATGGGCAGCATACCACTGCCGGAGGCTCTTGCGGGATCAGAATCGTGAATCGCTCTGAATCGACCCGAACGCTCGAGACCGGCACATGCGACGCCGCACAAACCGGACAACAGAAGAACGTGCACTCCTCCCTCCAGCGAAATTCCTCCGGCGTGAATCAGGGGAGGCTTTTATCGAACTGAACTGGTATAAGTAGCCAAAGGGAGAGGGATGAGATGAACGTGACCAACTTAGGCCTCTCATGGAACTCCCGCTACTTCGAACTGTCGCCGACGGAAATGGCGCTGGCCGCAGTGGCGGCGCTCCTGGTGGGCGGAGCTGTCCTGTATGTCCTCCTCAAGGTGCTCCGCAGCAAACCCGTCAAGATGCTCGGTATGGCCCTGCTGCTCGCCACAGTTGCACTGATCGGTTGGCTGGCGATCGATCGGCATCAGCAAGACGAACGCACGCGCGTTGCTGAAATCTGGAGTCGCACTTTCGAAAACACTGCGATCAAAGATTTCGAATCCTGCGTGGCCAATCGCACCCCGCGCAGCCCAGGCCCTCAGTATCGCGTGGAAGTCGTGACGGAATGCGGTGATGTCGCCAAGGCGATCAAGGAGGGGCTGGAGGCCCGTTGAACTGACCCGGCTTCCGGCGAGGTCACTTCAGACACTCGATCCCCGCATCATCGTGGTTCAGGATTGGTCCTAAGGTAGATGAACCAATAGACCAGCGCGACCAGGACCGTCCCTCCGATGATGTTGCCCAGGGTGACCAGCGCCAGATTGCTCAGCGCGTCCAGGATCGAGAAGGACGCCGAGCTTCCCGCAGTCAACGCAAACCCCAGCGGCAGGAAAAACATGTTCGCCACGGAATGCTCAAACCCGCAGGCCACGAACGCGCTGATAGGAAATAGGATGGCGAGCACTTTATCCGCCACCGTCCGCGCCCCCATGCACAGCCACACGGCGAGGCACACCAATACGTTGCACAAGATCCCCCGGACAAACGCCGCCAGCGGATCGAGCGCGACCTTGCCGCGTGCGATGCGCACCATGGTCTCGCCGACCGCTCCGTCCCCCAACGTGTGCACCCCGGCGAGGAGCACCAACACCGCCGTTCCACCGGCGCCCAACAGATTCCCGAGATAGACCCATACCCAATTACGCACGACCTGCCGCGTCTGGACGCATCGGGCAGCCCAAGCCATCGCAATCAGATTGTTTCCCGTAAAGAGTTCCGCCCCGCCGACCACCACAAGAATCAGCCCCAAACTGAACGTCATCCCGCCGACCAGGCGCAGCACCCCGAACGGCAGCGCCAGGCTCTCGTTCCCCACCGTGATCGTGACCGTATAAAACAAAGCGCCCAGGGAAATGAACGCGCCGGCGAGCACGGCCAGCGCGACCATCGTCGGCACCGCCGTGTTCACCTTCGCCAGGCCGAGCTGACACACGCGCGCTGCGATCTCCGGCGGCGGATAAGCATCGGCAATGGACCCGGAGGCGGGAGTGACAGGCTCCGTCGTCACGTGATCAACATCACATGTATGGGAGGAGCAGGCGCAGCGGACGGCGTCACTTTTTCCACCCTCACCGTCGAGACTTTATACTCGGGACACTTGGAACTTTCATCGGCGCTGGAGGACAGCAACACGTTCACATCCGTGTCGGGAAAGTGAAAACTCGTGAACAGTTCGCCCGGCTGCACACGGTCGCTCACCACAATAGGCAACCGTGCCTCCCCGCGAGCACTGATGAGCCGGACCAGTTCGCCGTCGCGGAGCGCCAACCGAGCCGCGTCGCCGGCATGCACCTCCAACACATCGGTATCGACGACCTGCATGATGTCGGTGCGCCTGGTCTGCGCGCCACAATTGTAATGCTGCAAGATGCGGCCGGTGATCAGCACCAGCGGATAGGATTCGCTGGGCGCCTCGCCGGGCGGGAGATACTCCACGGGAATAAACCGTGCTCTCCCCTTTGGAAACGACTGTTCGTGCATCAACGAAGTGCCCGGATGTGCGGTCGAAGGCACGGGCCACTGCAATCCCTCCGGCATGTCAAGCCGATCGTACGAGACCCCCGCAAATAACGGTGCGAGTTGCGCAATCTCATCCATGATGGCCGAGGGGTGGGAGTACTGCATCGCATACCCCATCCGCGCGGACACTTCGCAAACCACCTGCCAGTCCGGCAGCACGCCGGTCGGCGGCTCCACCGCTTTCCTGATACGCTGGATACGCCGTTCGAGATTTGTAAAAGTCCCGTCCTTTTCCAGAAATGAGGCGCCGGGGATGACGAGATGCGCCAGTTTGGCCGTCTCGCTGAGGAAGAGATCCTGGACGATGAGGAACTCCAGACTCTTCAGCGCCGCATGGACCTTCTTCAGATTTGGATCGGTCTGAGCGACGTCATACCCGACGATCCAGAGCGTCTTGAGCCGACCAGCGAGCGCCGCGTCCCACATGTCGGGAGTTTTCATCCCCTTCGCCGTCGGCAACGGGCGACCGGTCACGGCCAGATGTGCGGCGCCAAGGGTGGAATCAGTGAGCGGCTGATACCCGGCAAAGAAGGTCGGTAAACAACCGACATCCGAGGCGCCCTGTACATTGTTTTGCCCACGCAACGGATTGATCCCGGTGCCGGGTTTTCCGATGTTCCCGGTCGCGAGGGCAAGATCCACCAGGGCCATCACCCCGTGGCTGCCCCAACGATGTTCGGTCATGCCCAACCCGTGCACTGCCATCGAGCCACCGCTGCGAGCGTATCGTCGCGCCGCCTCGGTGATGAGAGACACCGGCACGCCGGTCGCGTTCGACGTCACTTCAGGCGTGCAGTCCTTCACCAGTGCCAACCAGTCATCGAAGCCTTCCGTCCGGTCACGCACGAACACCGCGTCGGTGAGATGTTCTTTGGCAATGACATGCCCCATACCGTTCAACAATGCGACGTTGGTCCCCGGGTGCAGTTGCAGATGCAGATCAGCGAGCCGAGCCAGTTCCGTGCGGCGTGGGTCGATGACGATCAACGGCACTCCATTGCGCGCCGCCCGTTTGATACGCGCGCCCAACACCGGATGGGATTCAGTGGGATTTGCGCCGACCACGAGGATCAGCTTCGCCAAGTCCAGATCGTGGATCGAATTGGTCGCGGCCGACGCGCCGAGAGTTTCCATCATCCCGGTCACGGTCGCGCTGTGACAGACCCGCGCGCAGTTGTCGATGTGATTGGTGCCGATCACGCACCGCATGAACTTGCCGAATAGATAGTTTTCCTCGTTCGTGCCGCGGCTCGATGAAATCGTGGCCAACGCATCCGGACCATGGGCGGCCTTGATCCTGCTCCATTCCTCAGCGATCCGATCGAGGGCGGCAGACCAGGAAATCTCAACCCACTGCGTTCCCTGCCGGAGTAAGGGTACACGTAACCGATCCGGCGCGTAGTTGTAGGTCCAGCCAAACCGTCCCTTCATACAGGCATGGCCGTGATTGGAGGGGCCGTCGTCTGCCGGCACCATGCGCACCACTCGCTCATGCCGTACGCCGGCCTCAAAACTACAACCGACGCCGCAATAGGCGCAGGTCGTCCGGACGGAATGCATCGGCGGGCCTTCCTCGAGTACGGATTTTTCGATCAAGGCTCCCGTCGGACATTCCTTCACACAGGCCCCGCAGGAGACACAGTTGGAGGAGGCAAACCCGGCCGACTCTCCGGTCAGCGCCGAGCCGCCTGCCGTCGGTCTGCTTTCAAACCCCCGGTGCAGCATCGTCAGCGCATGGGTGCCTTGTATGTCATCGCAGGCTCGCACACAGCGGGCGCAGGAGATACAGACGGCATTGTCGAACAGGAAGAAGGGATTTGAACGATCGACCGTCTGCGCCCTGGTGGCCGGCTGTTGGTACCGGACGTGACGAAGACCCAGCGATTGCGCCAATCGTTGCAACGGCTCCGGCGCCAGATCTCCCGACGGTTGCTCTGATAGGTAAAGTTCGAGGAGGTGTTTTCGCAGCCGTCGCACACGGTCGCTCTCGGTATGGACGACCATCCCCTCACGCACCGGCGTCGTGCAGGAGGCCGGGGTCCCTCCCTGTCCTTCCACCTCACAGAGACACATTCGGCAAGAGCCGAAGGGAGCCAGGTGGTCGGAGGTACAGAGTGCCGGAATGGCGATTCCGGCCTTCTTTGCCGCGACGTAAATCGTGTCGCCCGGCGACGCCTCAATCGGTCGCCCATTAATGGAGAGTTTCATCGTGATGCGCTCTCAGCCATCAGCATTCAGCTCACTGCTGACCGCTGACAACTTATTTCTAAACTCTGCGGGAAAATGTTCGATGGCCGTGAGCACCGGATAGGGCGCTCGCCCGCCCAGCGCACAAAGGCTGGCGAGTTTCATGGTTTCGCCCAGGTCGTCCAGCAAGCGGAGGTCATCCATGGTTCCACTCCCCGCCTGAATTCGTTCGAGAATCTCACGCCCCCGCACCGAACCGATCCGACAGGGCGTACATTTCCCGCAGGACTCGTCGGCGGTGAACGCCATGAAGTGTCGCGCCAAATCCACCATGTCGGTCTCATGGTCATAGACCACGATCCCGCCGTGCCCCAACACTGCGCCGGCCTTGGCGAACGCGTCGTAACAAATGGCAATATCCAAGCCGGTGCTCGGGAAGAGACTGCCCAACGGCCCGCCGACCTGCACGGCCTTGAATCGTGAGCCGGGGGCCATTCCTCCCCCGAACTGCTCCAGCACCTGATGCAAGCTCAGCCCGAATGGAACTTCGACCAGCCCTGGATGCTTCACACGCCCGCCCAACTGTAACGCGATGGTTCCACGAGACTGTTCGGTGCCGAGCCCCGCGTGCCATGCGCCACCACGCGACAGAATATTGGGAATGCTCGCAAAGGTCAGGACATTGCTGACGATGGTCGGGCAACCGTACAATCCAGACTGGGCCGGATACGGCGGACGGGCACGCACCACACCCCGCTTTCCTTCAAGGGATTCCAGCAGGGCCGTCTCTTCTCCGCAAACGTAGGACCCGGCCCCCTCCACCACCTCGATCGGAAACGGTTCTCCATGCAACTCCAGCAACTCCGCTTCATCGGCTTTGTGAATGGCCGCTCGCAGAGTGGCCGCCGCGGCCGGATATTCCTGGCGGCAGTAGACATAGCCTTGACCGGCCCCGATGGCCCTGGCACAAATCAACATCCCTTCCAACAACCGGAATGGATCGCCCTCCAGAATCATCCGGTCGCAGTAGGTCCCTGCATCTCCTTCATCGGCGTTCGCCACGACATATTTCTGCTTACCCGTTGCCTGTTGAGCGATCTTCCACTTGTTCCATACCGGAAATGCCGCGCCGCCGCGCCCGCGTAACTGCGAGACACGCAGTTCTTCGATGATGGCATCGGGCGTCAGCCTGAACGCCGCCTCCAATCCGGACAATCCGCCGCGCGCCTGGTACTCGTCCAAGGCCAGAGGTTCCGTCTCACCGAAGTTGGCAAAGGTGCATCTCGTCTGGTGCGCGAGGAAGGGGATCGTCTCGACCGGCGTGGCCCTCGTTCCGGCCAAAATCGAGGGCAAGTCCTGTGGAGACACATTGAACCAGGCGATCCGGCCCTGAGGACTGTCGCGCTCCACCATCGGCTCAAGATAGAACGCCCCGCGTGAAGAGGTTCGGATGAGTTGCACGTCGGGACGGTCGCACCAGGCCTCGGCCAGCGCACCGGCGCCGGCTGCACGCGCTGACGTATCGTTGGACAGGTAGAGTCGTGTGGCCATGGTGGTCAGTCGTATGTCCGGACACTGAACAACGCTGAAGCCTCTGTGCAGGCCAGGAGTGCGCAGAGGACGTACGCCGATAGGAGTCGCCTACGTATACCGTTCCAGGATCTTCTCCAGCTGTGACGGCAGCACGCGACCGTACAGGTCACGATCGATGATCACAGTGGGGGACACTGCGCAGTTTCCCGCGCAGGACATCGTGTCGAGCGTGAACCGTCCTCCCGGTGTGGTTTCATGGACGTCGGCTCGCAGCCGTTCCTGCAATTCACGCAGCACGCGGCCGCAGCCGTTGGCGTAACACGATTCACCCATGCACACCCGAATGACATGACGCCCCGGCGCCGATGTGCGGAGATCCGGATAGTAGGACAGGACGCCAGCGACCTCGGCATCGGTGGCGCCAAGCTCACGCGCAATGCTCGGCACCCTCTCCGCCGGCACTGCGCCGAATTGTTCCTGTAGCGCAAGGAGCGCCTTCAGGATGTTGGGAGGCTCGCTCCGTACGCGATCCAGGATGTCTTTCATCTGGTCATGCATATCAAGCCCGTCTCTCGCATCTCGTCGTTCGTCTCACATCAGCAAAGTCCCACGTGAGCCCGCAGTTTGTTATAGTCGAACGCCGCGACGCCACTCCGAAGCAGGCCGAAATCACACCGTTCCATCTCATCGATCAGCCCTGCGACCTGGGCCTGGCCGGCCGATGTCTTCACGGCATGTCTGGGTGTCTCACCGCCGAGTACAGGCGACTCGCGGTCGGCCCATTCGAGATACACGGTCTCCAGGAAGGCGTTGAGCAACGCCCGGTCTTCCTCGTGACTCACCACGACGGTCAGCGGCTCTTGGGTGGACAACTCCTCCGTCGTGACCTGACGAGCCGGAGGCTGCATGACTTCCCCCCTGAAATGAAGTGAAAATCCGAAGGCGGCTGCCAGACTGTGCTTGATTGCATCCAGCCGTTCCCGTGAATCACACTCCACATACAGCTCTGTCGCCGTGACCGTAATTCGTGCCTGCTCGGCCCCCTCCGCCGCGTCTCCTTTCGCGGGGAAGAGGAACCGGCGCAGTTTCTTCGAGCCGGCGGTCACGTTGATGCGGAGCGGCGACTCCTCCCTCCACCCTTCCAGCTCGGCCATGCCGCCGGCGATGAAGATATACTCGTGATGTTCGTACAACGCCATGACGTAAAAATGGGGCAGACCCTCGGGCGTCCGATACCGGATTTCCCCCACCGCTTCGACGAGAGCCGCGAAACGCATCCGGGCAAAATTTCTCAGCAGAATATGGCCGAACCGTTTCGCGAATTCCGGCCAATCGCCGAGTTCGAAGGAACCGCCAACGACCTCCATCTCCCGGCGTTCGTCACCGGTCGCTTCATACAACGTCCGCGCATCCTCCGCCGACAAGAGCAGCAGGGGGCCGGCCAGGACGGCCAGCGGGCTTTCCGGATCGCCGGGCTCACGAACGAGGCGGGTCAGCAACATCTGCCCCGTTTCGATGCTGCGGTCCAGGCTGTCGCCCGGGATCTCGTACACCCGCCCGTTGCCGATCGACCGAAGCTGACGGCGTCGCGAGCCCGGCTGGCTCGGCCGGACCTCGACCAGATCGATGTAGGAATGTTTGAGCGGATCAAGCCAGACCCGCTCTTCCTCAGGGATGTGTTCGGTGATGACGTCGCGCAGTTGCTCTATCAGCGTCAACTGCCCGTCCTCGGGATAAAAATCTGCGTACAGCAGGAGGTCCGCCAGCGCGACCTCTTCAGGCAGCGGCGCCAAGGGAGACTGCGGCCCTAGTTCGGCATACACCTGCAACGCCCTGGCAAATGCGAGGCGACGCTGAGGCGCGAACCCCGGGACCATGGCCAGGTGATCAAGCCGTGACAGCAGGGAATCCAATTCCTTGACGATCGGGACCGACCGTGCGGCAACGCGCTCATTCGCGAGCTTCATGGATTTCCTCCATGACGACCGCTTCCGCATCCAGCCAATCCTGCAAGGCGTATCCTTCGCGGTAGCCCCGCTCCTTCCAGAGCTCGTAGGCTTTCTGCGAGATCCGCTCCCACATGCCGTCAGGCAGCTCGATGGTTGTGCTCGACAGCCTAGACGCGACCGCCGGCTTTGAATTCACCACTGACCGTTTCCTCACGTTGGGTTTCATGGACGGACTCCTTTGCAAGAGGCGCGAAGATCATGACTCTCCCAGCGGAACGACACGTTGATAGTCTGCGCCGACCGTGAGCCGGCGAACGGTGAGAACCGGGCATGGCGCATACCGCAGCATGGCGCCGGCGATACTCCCGACAAGCACATGCGAGAGGCCGCGCCTCCCGTGTGTGCCCATGACCATCAGGTCGTACCCCTGCCCGGTCACATAGGAGGCAATCGAGTCGGCCGGCAACCCCGGCTTCAGCGCGAAGTCGGTCTGAATCCCATGGGCGGCCACACAGGCCGTGAGCACGGTCAAACGCTTTTCCAGATAGGCCCGCTGCTCCCTCCACTCCTTCGCGTGACTCAGACTGAAATCCAACCCGTACGCAACCGGCTCCAGGGCGTGGAGAATTGTGATGGAGGCCCCGAGAGGCTTGGCAAACTGCACGGCATATTCCAACGCATCCAGTGAACAAGTCGACAGATCGATCGGGACCACAATCCGCTTGATCGTTGGGCTCTGCGCGGCCGGAGCTGCCCCCTTGTCGGCCTTCACCGCGAGCACCGGACACGGTGCGATGCGAACCACCCGCTCCGCCGTGCTGCCCACCAACACGTGATCGAGCCCCGTGCGCCCATGCGTCCCGACCACCAGCAGGTCGGCCCCGATCTCCTCCGCCACGGTCTGCACGCATTGGCTGGGAATGCCGGTTTCAATACGGCTCGTCATCGTCTGACCCGCCGCCTTGACCTTCCCCTCCAGAACGGCCAGCTGGCGATTCGCGTCGTCCCGCAAATGATCCAGATACATTTTATTGACGGTGTAGTCCGGATCCATTCCCGGATACAGTTCGAGGACGGTCATCACCGAGAGATCTGATTTCCACACATTCGCCACGGCCAGCGCATACCCCAGTGCCCGGTCGGCACAGGCTGAAAAATCCGTCGCAAACAAGACCCGCTTGATCAGCGCCGTCATGACTTAGGCCGCCTCCACACTCAAGAGAAGGAGTTCACCCTTCATGTTCTGGTGAATCGAACAACGAAATTCATGACGACCCGGCCGTTCCATATTGAACCGGATCACCGCCTCCTTCTTGGCATCCAAGAAGACCCCGCTGATGCCTTTCCCGTACGACACCACCCCGTTGGACGTGACACGCGTCGGAATCCCCTCGAACATCGTGGAACCGAAATCGTGGCGCTCCTCATCTTCATTGGTGATGGCAATCACCGTCGGGACCCCCGGATGAAGCGGCACCTGCTTGGTCAGGAACGCAAAGCCCTTGATGGTTACTTCGATCCGTTGCTCCGCCTGGGCCCCCCCCTGCGAACAGAGCGCGAGCACAAACCCGGCCGCCAACAGGATCTGCTTTCCGCTCATCGCCGCTCTCCTCCACGTCACAACCATAACGCTGCCTCCTTCTGATGTCTGATCTGTTTATGCGTTTTTCGCCGCCCGTGGTTTTCCTCGTTTGATCGGCAGGGGCACCGTGAGCACCGGACAACCGGCGGTCCGGACGACTTTTTCCGCGGTGCTGCCGAAAAAAATCTTTTCGACGCCGCCAAACGCTCCTCCATAACTCCCCATCACCACGAGATCCACGCCTTCCACCCGCGCCGTCTTGGCAATTTCTTCGAACGGACAACCGTCGGCAAGGATGCGCTTCACCGTCACACCCTTCGCTTCCTCCCAGGCCAACAGGTGCCTGGCATTCAACCGCGCAACGTGATGCAGCTGCTTCTTCTGCTGAGCCATCCCCGAGGCCGGTGCCAAACCGAGTCGGTTCAGCGCCTCGAGGCTTTTCGTATCGACCACGTGTAATAGCAGGACTTCCGCTTGATAGGACTTGGCAAACGACAGCGCGATCCGAAATGCCTCTTCTGAGCAGGGGGAAAAGTCCACGGGGACCAGAATTTTTGTGAAGAGCCGATCCGCCATCACATCTCCATAGAGGGCGTCATCCATACAGCTCAGCAAGGCCAATGCCACTGAGATGGCGCGGAAGCCGTCGAGAATTCTTCCGGAATCTCTGCATTTCCTGGATTCTGTTCGTCTCGCCGGCACCCGCCGACTTTGGCCGGTGGTGTCCTGCTACAGCCGCACTACGCATCCTGTAGCACAAAGCCACAGAGTGATGAACGCTGATGCCGGACACAACAGGTCATGGGTCGAGCGTGGTGACCTGCCCCCGGAATAGTCACGGCATCCGGCTGTGGTGCCAGCAGAGCCTGTGTAAGCCAGACTCCATGCCTCGATGGCACCTGTCTTGCTCAGAAACCAGCTGAAAGGACGACACGATGTCGCGAACACAGTGGCTGTTCCTGGGGGCGATGCTGATCGGGATCGCCGTCGCACTCTACCTGATCTTCTTCTGCCCGACGGACTGTCATTGACCGGACGTTCCATTCGAACGGAGTCAGGCACGTCAATCTATGCACCAGGACCGCATCTATCAGATCACTGCCACCGGCGACGGGATCAGCCTCGACGGATTTTTGCGAATTCCCGATCATCCCAAAGGGGTGGTGGCTTTTGCTCATGGCAGCGGAAGCGGGCGCTTCAGTCCCCGCAATCAATACGTGGCCCGTGTGCTCGAAACCGGCGGTTTCGCTACCCTGCTGCTGGACCTGCTCACTCCCGACGAGGCTGACGATCGCCGGAAAGTGTTCGACATCGATCTGCTTGCCGACCGCCTGCTGCTCGCCCAGACGTGGCTTGCCACGCATCGGCCGACCAGCGGACTACAGACCGGGTATTTCGGTGCGAGCACAGGAGCCGGGGCAGCCCTGCAGGCAGCCGCACGCCGTCCCGAGGCCGTGAATGCTGTCGTGTCACGCGGCGGGCGCCCCGATCTGGCCGAGGCCTCCCTGCGTCGGGTTACTGCACCGACTCTCCTGCTGGTAGGCGGAGACGACGGCCCCGTGATTGAAATGAATGAAACGGCGCTCGCGCAGCTCACGTGCCGAAAACAGCTCATCGTCATCCCTGGCGCGAGTCACCTTTTTGAAGAACCAGGCACCCTCGAACAGGTGGCTCGGGAAGCCTTGCAGTGGTTTGAACGGTATCTGAATCCTGCATCATCCGCGTAAAGGAGTCCCCATGAAGACCCTGCTGGCAGTCGATGGATCGGACCATTCTTACGAGGCCGTGCGAGCCCTCAAGTATCTCCGCCACGCCGACGAATTGCTCCTGCTCCATGTGGTGGATGCGCCGAAACCGGCCTATCCCATGATGGTACCCGAAGTCGCGCAGGAACTGTACGCGCAATTGGAGCGCAGCCTGAGAGAAGACGGCGAACAATTGCTGACCCGCGTGCAGTCCCTACTTCCACTCCACGGTGGGCCAGTCACCAAACTGCTGGAGGTTGGATCCCCCGCGGAACATATCGTGTCGGCGGCTGAGTCGCGCCACGCCGACCTCATTGTCATGGGAGCCAGGGGACTCGGGCCGGTGAGGGAGCGACTACTAGGCAGTGTCTCTCATCGCGTCTTGAGCATGGCCCCTTGCGCCAAACTGATCCTGCAGGGTTCCCTGCGCGCCTTGAAGGAAGTGCTCCTGCCCATCCAAGGCCCCTCGGATGCCGAAGCGGCTGTGCGATTTCTCGCGAAACAGCCCTTTCACGAGCCCGTGAACGTAAACCTACTCACCGTCCTCCCGTCGACCCGCCCTCCCTGGCCGGTGGACACCACGGCTGCGGAACAACTGGAAACACAGGCCCTCCGTCATGCCCGCGACTTCGTCGAAGATGTTGCGGGAAAGCTTCGTGCGCTCGGGTATACGACCCGCACCGCAAGCCGGCTGGGTACGCCCCTCACCATGATCCTCCATGAAGCGGAAGGCCTGCGTGTCGACCTCATTCTGGTGGGCTCGCACGCGAGACGCGGCCTCACCAGGTTCGTCCTGGGAAGCGTGTCCCACGCGGTGCTGCACCGAGCCCCCTGTCAGGTTCTGGTGTTTGAGTAACGCAAGGGAATCAGCGGTAGGAGAACGGTCGGTAGTGATCGACAGGCACCGTGAAACCCCTCAGGCGGAGGCGCCACTCACGACAGTCAACAGGGCTGACCATTGAAGAGGCAGGGCTTGTACCGTGCGATGTCGAATTCAATGTTTTCCTGGTAGACCTGTTCGTTCCCGTTGACCCCGTCCTGATCGGGATCGTTGAACATGGTGTGGTTCCACCAGTAAAAGAGCGGGTGTTGTTCGGTGTAGTAAACCGGATTCCCGTAGTTGCTCCTCGTGTATTCCTGGACCAACCGGCCCGTCACGTAGTCGACCTTTCCATCGCCATGCAACGAATAGAGCATGATGAACATGCGCGACTCATGGTCGTAGAGTTCATCCAGGCGGCTGTTGATGTCGGGCTCCAGCGGGAGTGGGTCCATGGACCATCCGGGGACGGCCGGGAACAACAGCAGAAGAACGAAGAGGAAACCGGCGGCGAGGCGGTGGTTCGTCATAACTCCAACATCCGGCCGACACTGAGGCTCGGGCACGTCGTTCATGCTACCATTCACCTATAGCCTGTTCAAGTTGACGGGTTCAAGCACGAGACGCATATTTTCGCCACATCCTCACCTTGCCGATCGAACACCTGCCCTCTTATAATCGTGCACGATGTCCACCAGCACGCCGCGCGCCTCACTCCATACATTGGGCTGCCGCCTCAGTCAGTCGGAAACCGCCATGTTGGCCGATACCCTGACTCGTCAAGGGTATCGCTTGGTCGAGTTCGGAAAAGAAACCGACCTTCTGGTTCTCAACACCTGTTCGGTCACGGAACACGCGGAAAAGGATTGCCGGTATGCCATCCGCAAAACTCTGCGCCACTCCCCCCACGCCTTCGTGGCCGTGACCGGTTGCTACGCCCAGACCGGAGCTGCAGAATTACAAACCGTGCCGGGCATCGATCTCATCGTCGGCACCCAGTACAAAATGCACCTGCCCGAGTATCTCCCGGCCCCGGATAAGCTCCGGAAACAGGCGGAGCCGGAACTCCGTCACAGCCGCACGATCGACCGTGAAGACTTCGTCCTCCCCGGCACCGCCTATTCGGACTCGACTCGGGCGCTGTTGAAAATCCAGGATGGATGCGACTTCATGTGCAGCTTTTGCCTCATTCCCTTCGCCCGGGGACGTGAACGCAGCCGCGTGGCGGAGGATGTCTTGCGGGAGGCCCGCGAGTTGGCCGGCCACGGCTACAAAGAACTCGTGCTGACCGGCGTGAACATCGGCCGCTATGCCTACAACGGAATGGAATTGGTCGACCTCATCCGCGAAATTGAAGCCATCCCGGACGTGGTTCGAATCCGCATCTCGTCCATCGAACCGACAACAATCCCTCCCGCGTTGCTGCACCACATGGCTGCGTCGACGAAACTCTGCCGCTATCTCCATATCCCCCTGCAAAGCGGCGACGATGGCATCCTGCAGGCAATGAACCGACGGTATACGGTCCGCGACTATGAAGACCTGATCGGCCAAGCCCTGGCGCTCATGCCTGATCTCGGCCTGGGCACAGACATCATGGTCGGTTTCCCCGGTGAAGACGAGCAGGCCTTCGCAAACACGAGGCAGACTGCCGAACGCCTGCCCTTCTCCTATTGTCACGTGTTCAGTTACTCAACCAGACCCGGAACGGCCGCCACGCGACTGGAGGACAGATTGCCCCCTGACGTGATCCGGAACCGCAGCAGGACGCTGGCGGAATTGTCCCGCACGAAGGCGCTGACGTTTTACCAGCGCCACATCGGCCGAACTGAATCCGTCCTGTTCGAACAGGGTGACCGTGATGGCTTTCGCACCGGCACAACGGGGAATTTCACTCGCGTCGCCGTCCCGGCCGGATCGGCTGCAGCCGGCACCATCCATCCCGTCACCATTACCGGGGTCATGGACGGATTAGCCTACGGCCACCTTGCCGCTCCATCCGCCGGATCCGCACGTAGGTCACTGCTATGACTCAACCCAACAAACCCCACACCGTTCATATTGAGACCTTCGGCTGCCAGATGAACGAGTATGACTCGGAACTCGTCCGCAGCTTGCTGCGCAAAGCGGGCTTTGAGTTTACCGAAGACCGCGAACGCGCCGATGTCATGCTCATGAACACCTGCGCCATTCGGGAAAATGCCCACAACAAGGTCTACGGGCACCTGGCGGAGTTGAAGGCCGTCAAGGCGCAGCGTCCGCTGGTGGTCGGCGTGCTTGGCTGCATGGCGCAAAACCTGAAGGAAGAGCTCACGGAGAAGCAACCGCTGGTGGACGTGTTGGTCGGCCCGGACGGCTACCGGCAACTGCCCGGCCTGTTGGCAAAGGCCCTCACCACGGAAGAAGAACAGTTGACTCGCCGTGGGTTGGCGGTGGACCTGTCGGAGTACGAAACTTACGACGACATCCTGCCCGAGCGAGACGGCGGGGTGAACGCCTGGATCGCCATCATGCGCGGCTGCGACAACTTCTGCAGCTTCTGCGTGGTTCCGTACACGCGTGGGCGCGAACGTTCACGCAATCCCGAGGGGATCCTGCGCGAAGTGGAAGCCTCGGTGGCATCCGGCCATACCCAAATCACGCTGCTCGGACAAAATGTGAATTCCTATCACAACGATGACTGGGATTTTGCCCGGCTGATCCTGGCCGTGGCAGAGGTACCGGGTGTACAACGTGTCCGATTTACCTCTCCGCATCCGAAGGATTTTCCCCCGGCCCTGCTCGACGCCGTCGCCGGTCATCCGAACATCTGTAAACATATCCATTTGCCGCTGCAGTCCGGCAATGACCGTATTCTTGAGCTCATGAATCGCACCTACAGCCGGAAGGAATACCTCGACTTGGCCGCGACGATCCGGCACAAGCATCCCGGCATCGCCCTGACGACCGACATTATCTGCGGATTTTGCTCGGAGACCGAAGAAGAGTTCCTGGATACCTACCGCGTCGTCGACGAGGTGCAGTATCACTCCGCCTATGTGTTCAAGTATTCGGAACGTAAGAACACCATCGCGGCGCGCAAGTTTGCAGACGATGTGCCGGAAACCGTGAAAGGGGAGCGGGTCAGCCGCCTGGTCGATCTCCAACGTCCGATCACCGCGCGATTGAATCGTGACCTGATCGGCCTGACGCTTCCTGTGATGGTGGAAGGCGACTCGAAACGATCGGCCGACCAGTGGATGGGGCGCACTGATTCAGGGACCTACGTAATTTGGAACAAAAGCGATGCGCCGGCAACACTGGGCAGCATTCAACCCATCACCATTCTGGATGGTAGCGCCGCGGTACTCATGGGGCGGCGGGAGGCTGGTGCGATCCTCTCGTGAATGCCTCCTGCTTGGCCGACGCTGTTCCTGACCACTTCAGCTTCCCCGAGGGCGAGATCGCCCAAGTACTGGGCACATGTTGCAGCCTGCGGTGGACGATGGTTGCCCACTCGTGAACAATTTTTGCCAAATTTTAGACGCCACTTGCGTCAGACTGACGAAGGCTCCTGGAGCCGGTCCCGCTCCCGTTTCCGGGCCGCGTCGCAATCTGACTCTGACGTGCCTACCGATGGAGCGCTCGTGCCACCTTGAAACTTCAATAGCTTAGACGACCATTCTTGCTGCGTCGCGCCACGCAGCACGCACCATCACCATCGTAGTCATCGGTGCCATACCATCGACGATTCGCACTCCTCACGCTCATGGAAACAGGGCATAGGCCTTGCTTGGTCCACTCTGGCGACCAACAGCAAGGGAACACAATAATCACCGATCCGGCCAGAGGACGTCCCGCCATGAAGAAAGAGGTCACCAAGAGTCACGTAGAAGAAGTCCCTACGGGGATCAGCCTGGAAACCATTATCGCCGTCGGGGTCTTCGGATGGATGGCTCTCGGCGTCGTGATGATGGGCCTGGGGATCTGGTAGGCCCGATCCGTCTCCTCGCGACTTCGCCATGAAGCCGCGCCGCCCTGTTCCTGAGCGCATCAACCAGCCGAGAAGGACGACCGTTATGCTGACCTACGGCTCCCACTCCCCCCTGAGAAAGACCGTGAATGCCGCACTCCTCGGGTTGACCTTCCTGGGAGCGGCCGGCACCGGGTGCTCATCAACGGCTGCCTCCGTTCAACAGCAAGCAAGGCACCCACAGGCCTCTGTCCGGCTGGAAGAAGTCGCCGATTGGGAGTTTGAAGCCTCCCACCCCAGTTCCCTTGAAATCGCCACCCTGCGGGACCTGCTGCGGGCTGTCGTGATTTCGGATGCACCTACGGATTTGTCGAATCTGCCCGTGGATGGCAGCAAGCCGATGACAGTGTTCAGCGATGAGGATGTGCAGTCTCTTGCTCCCCTGCTAGCCCAAGCTTTGTCCCAAGCGCAACCCGAATACGTGGTCGCTTTCCGGCTCTCCTCATCGGCAGGGTCAGGC
>ERZ724521.190-NODE-190-length-26007-cov-4.796008_pt1 | contig 26007 bp, 21 predicted proteins | sample MGYA00376054_ERZ724521 | MGnify/ENA primary metagenome ERZ724521 (study PRJEB28724, sample SAMN07190883) | activated sludge metagenome | isolation source: activated sludge of sewage treatment plant in Hong Hong | place: Hong Kong | collected 2016-03-17 ... | reverse complement strand
TTCAGCCCTACTATGGGCGCCAGAAACAAGAGTTGAAAGAACTGTCAGCGGTACCGGCCATGCGGGATGATAATCTGGCGATGGGCCAGGCCGTCGAGCTTTCCGCGCCGATTGTTCAGATGAATGAGAACCAACTGGCCACCGACTTTGACATCACCCTTCCGTATACCTTGAACGGCGACGGCAAACCGGTCACGGTCGATATCCAGTCCCATCAACTTCCGGCCACCTACACCTATTATGCAGCACCGCGTCTGGACCGGGATGCCTTCTTGCTGGCACGTGTCACGGGTTGGGATGCATTGAACCTGCTGCCTGGACAAGCGAATGTCTATTTTGAAGGAAGCTATGTCGGAGAAACTTCGATCAATCCCAACGCCACACAGGACACCCTGGATCTTTCACTCGGCCGTGATAAACGGATTGTCATTACACGCGAGAAACTGAAAGAACTGACCACCAATAAAACCATCGGCGGTACGCAGGTCCATGAAACTACCTGGGAGATCAAAGTGCGGAACTCGAAACGCGAGGCCATCAATCTGGTACTCGAAGATCAGTTCCCCGTGAGTCGTGACAAAGACATCAAGGTACAAACCGGAGACTTCTCCGGTGCCTCGTACGATGAAGTTAGCGGCAAACTGACGTGGAGGTTGTCGATAGGTTCCAACCAAACGGAAAACCGCAAGTTCAACTACACGGTCAAACACCCGAAAGACCGACCAGTTCCGGGCCTTTAATCAAGAAGGAGAAACGCCGCCTGTATAGGCGGCGTTTCTTATTTCCTTAACATCCGGCGTTGGGAAGATTCGCGCATTTTCCGTTTTTTTGCAGCACGGAATGGCGAGCAAGAAGCTGATATACAATATTTTACTCGTTTTCGGGCTAATTTCCGCTTTTCCGAAATGGTTGAACGCGCAATGCGCTTCCACCGTCAGTAGTTTTCCCTATTTCGAGAGTTTTGAAGTCGGTAACGGAGGGTGGAGCAGCAGTGGCTCGAATGATGACTGGGCGCTGGGTACTCCGGGCAAACCGGTTATTCGTACGGCCGGCGACGGTTTGAATTCCTGGATTACCGGCGGACTAACGCTTTCTTTTTACAACTTCGGGGAACGATCGTGGGTGGAAAGTCCCTGTTTCGATTTTTCCGGATTACAGTTCCCGGAAGTCTCCTTGATGGTTTTCTGGGAAACCGAGTATCAATACGACGGCGCCAATTTGCAATACTCGATCGATGGGGGTTCCTCTTGGGTGAATGTTGGCAACGCGAATGAATCCGGTACTTGCCTCTCGGAAAATTGGTTCAACCGTTCAGGCATCAATAATCTTTCCGGGTTTGTCAATCCGGGATCCGGTTGGTCCGGTAACGTGCAACCGACTTCAGGTTCCTGTCGCGGCGGGAATGGCAGCGGCGATTGGGTAACCGCCCGCCATTGCGTACGTGAGTTAGCCGGACAACCGGAAGTGCGCTTTCGGGTTACGTTCGGTTCGGGTACCACTTGCAATGACTTCGATGGTTTCGCATTCGATGCCTTCCAGATCCGGGAAAGTTCCAGCGCTGCTACTGCAGGTGTTCTGTTTAGCTGTGTAAATGAAACCACGGTGCAATTCTCGGATGCCGATCCTTCCTGTAATCAATCCTGGTCCTGGGATTTCGGAGACGGAACTTCGGGTTCTTCTTCGGAGACTGTCTCCGGAACTTCGCATACATTTTTAACTCCAGGCACCTATACGGTGACCCTGGAAACCGAAAATGCATGCGGTGCTTCGGCAGTCGGAACGCAGGAAATAAACGTGCTGCGCGCTACCTCGGTAACACAAGCCGTTAGCTGTGCCGGTGGTAACGATGGGAGCGTCTCCCTCGAAGTCCTGCCTTCCGGTCTTGCACATGCGACTGTCTGGCAACTTCCGGTTCCGGTTGTCGGAGATAGCCTTTTGGGACTTGAGGAAGGAGTATACGACGCAATCGTTTCGGTCAGCAACGGTTGCTCGCTGGAAGTCTCCACCGGCATTGAAACTCGTCCCGACGGGTACGTTCGTCCCGAGTTGGGCCCTGACACGTTTGTCTGCCCGGACCGGCCCCTGCAACTGGGCGGGGGAGTGTTTGATCAATATTTGTGGTCGACGGGGGATGATGGACCGTTTGTGCTCATTTCAGATTCAGGCGTAATTGCTTTGCAAGTGACCAATGCACGCGGTTGTACCGGTACCGATACGTTACATGTGCGACTGGATTGTCTGGGCGAACCCTTATTGCCGAATGCCTTTACACCCAATCAGGATGGTATTAACGATGCCTGGTCGCCCGTAGGACCATTGGAGCGTGTTATCGGCTGGAACATTTACGACCGCTGGGGAAATGCTATTCTCCTGAATCAGGGACCATATGACCGCTGGGATGGAAAGTTGTCCGGTAAGCCGGCTCCTACCGGCACATATGTCTGCCTGCTTCGGTATCTTGCCACCGATGGAAGTGAGCAACAAAAGACAGGACGGGTCACCCTGCTTTACTGATCTTCGTTTATTTTGCTTGCTGCTGCTTGCGCTCCAATCCGCTTCGGTAGCGATGGCTCAGGAGAAGTCCGATTCATCCGGCATCCCATTGCTTTCTCCCTGGGAGAACGCGACACGACCACATCCAGGGAGAACCAGACTGATCGCCGGTACAACCCTGGGCTTGTATCCGCTGAGCATGACCTGGCTGTATGCTCAATGGTATAAAGATTATCCTCAGTCAGGTTTCCACTTTTTCAACGATGCCGGTGAATGGGAACAAATGGATAAAGTTGCGCATGCCTGGGATGCGTACTCGATCGCCAAGCCGCTCGCCAGGACCTTTCGATGGGCAGGACATGGTACTCACCGATCCGCGCTCTACGGTGCAGGTATCGCGTTCCTTTACCAAACCACCATTGAAGTGTTTGACGGATTTTCCGCCGAATGGGGATTCTCCGTACCGGATATGCTGGCGAACAGCTTTGGTACAGGTGCATTCCTTTCGCAAGAGTTATTGTGGCAGGAGCAGCGTATCACACTGAAATATTCGTTTCACCTCTCCGAATATGCGCGGTTTCGACCGGAGGTACTCGGTGAAACGTTTCCAGAAAGGATCCTGAAGGACTACAATGGAATGACGTGCTGGGCAGTCCTAAACCCGGCAAGTTTCCTGAAGGGGAACGAAAAATTTCCCCGCTGGTTGAGTGTCGCAATCGGTTATGGTGCCGACGGGATGACCGGAGGTGAAGAAAATCCTCCTGCCGTGGATGGCGTACCGATTCCATCCTTCGAACGCCGAAGGCAATTCTATCTCAGTGTTGATGTGGAGCTATCGCGCATCCGGACACGATCACGGTTCCTGAAAGCGGTGGGAAGTGTGATCAACCTGATCCACTTACCGGCCCCCGCCCTGGAAATTTCACCGGGTAGGAGTGTGAAGGGCCACTGGTTATACTTCTGATCAATACGTGGGAATCGAATGGTCGATCTCGCGGGCGTAGGCGAGTATCCCACCGCGCAGGTTGTACAAATTGGTGAAGCCATACCGTCGTTCCAGTTCCTGGACCACGACACCGGAACGACCGCCGGATTTGCAATGAATGATCACGTCTTTATCGCGGGCAATACGATCGATCTGTTCGAAGATGGTCCCCATCGGGATAAGCTCTCCGGAAAGATTGCAAACTTCGAACTCATAGGATTCCCGTACATCGATGAGTTGAAAATCTTCTCCATTATCGCGTTTCTCCTTTAATTCCTGGACGGTGACTTCCTTCATGAACCTCTTGGTTTTGAGACAGTTCAAAAATAACCTAAATTGTCCATTCACACACTAACCCATCTGCTTTATGGACTCTACCACGAATACTGAAATCCTTGTATATGCAGGCTTTTGGCGAAGGTTTGCAGCGATGTTGATCGACTATTTGATACTCGGCGCCTTGCACATGATCGTAATCGTTCCGGTACTTGGAATGTTAGGCATCGGTGCGGTTGCCAGCGGTATCGATGCGGAAGGCATGTCGGAAGACGATCAGGCCATGTTGTTCATGGCTATTCTCAGCGGTGCGGCAATCCTGTATGTAGTACTGGCCATTATCGGTTGGTTGTACTACGCTTTGATGGAGTCCAGTTCCCGGCAAGCCACGGTCGGAAAGATCGCTTTAGGCTTAAGGGTTACTGATCTGAATGGCGAAAGGATAACTTTCCTGCGCGCCACCGGCCGGTATTTTGGAAAGATCATTTCCGGCATGATCCTGTACATTGGTTTCATCATGGCAGCCTTCACGGAAAAGAGGCAGGCCTTGCATGACCTGATGGCGGAATGCCTCGTTGTATCGAATCCCTCACAATCCTAAATCCACTTACATGAAAAGAACGCTACGCATCCTGAGTGCCTGTCTATTACTTGCTCAGCAAGCATTCGCAGGCAGCGGCGGACCTGACGCTTACGGTTATGTCTGGCGCGACAACCTCGACCCGGCCGGGCCAGTGTTCAACTGGATCGATCTTACCACCCGAACGGGCGTCAACCTCGTGGAGAATCTGTCGGATGACAATACCAAGGGGCCCTTCAACATGAATTTCGATTTCCACTATTACTGGTACGATGTCGATCAGTTTTGGGTCGGCAGCAACGGTTACATTGCCTTCCAGAATGGTCAGTTATCGGCTTCCTTTCCTTCCATACCAAGCACCAGCCAGCCGCATAATTTCATTGCAGCCATGGCGTCTGACCTGAATTTCGACGGTACCGGAAATCCCGGCCGGTGTTATTCCTGGCAAAGCCCGACCGGCGACAGCCTGGTGGTATCCTGGGTGGATGTTCCCTTCTGGGATCCGGCAGCGCCGAACTATATCGGCTCGAACAGTTTTCAGATCATCCTGACCAGTGTCGACAGTTCCATAACATTCCAGTACCTGTCCCAAAACGGAGTATACAACGGGGGGACGGCAACTTATTGGTCGTCGGGTATTGAAAACATCACCGGCGGGGTCGGACTTCAACACTTATTGAATCCGGTCAATGTTCCGGGTGTCAATTATCTGGCTACACCTTATGCGGTAAAATTCTACTATCCCGCTACCACCTCGTATCAGGTACTCGATCTTAGCTGCACGTATTCCAACAATCCATCCAATGGAGGCGTTTTCATCAGTGACCGAACCGCAGCGCCATGGCCGCTGCAATTACAGGTCAAGAACACCGGGAATACCACCTGCAATGCGTTCAATGTCTATTCGTATGTGGCAACCGACAATTTCGGAACTACCGGAACGGTGATCGTGGACGATACCGTTACACAAGCCGGTATGGCGCCTCAAACGACTTCCGATATCACCATGTCGGAAACTTTTAGCCCGGATGGAGTGGGAACCTACTTACAGGTCAGCCGTACCCTGTATCCCGGTGATCTGGTACCATCCAATGATTCATCGACTGTTGAGATCGTTGTCGTGGATACCACGGTGCTGCCGGTCAGGCTTTCCTTTGACAACGGATCCGCGAGCGGAGTCGGCTTGAACTGGCAGGCGGGCAATGGTGGAGCGGGCGTACACTTTATTCCGCCATTCTATCCCTGTAAGGTCACAGAGGTGCATGCCTATATCCAGGCCAATCCGAACCTGGTTGGTTTTTACATGACCGTTTTCGATGATAACGGCGGCAGCGGAGCACCCGGTACGCGTCTGGATTCCGTGTATGCCGATCCGGCTACCTTTACCACACCGGGTTGGGTCAGCCTGCAGCTGACAACACCGATCGTCATCAACAGCGGCGGATTTTATGTTGCCTGGAACATGGCAGGAGAATTCATCAGCCTCGGTCAAGACCTGATCGGACCTTTTTCGAACCGCACCTATGAAGTGTTAAGCAATGCCTGGGCGATCTACCGTACACGGGAAACGGAGGATCTGATGATCAATGCCACCGTCGATACCGTCAATCTGATCACCGGCATGGATTTGCTGGATGACAGGAGTGTTTCCCAATTCTATCCGAATCCGGCATCCGGAATCGCTTGTCTTCAGCTTCAAAATACGGAGTATTCGGCCGAAGGAGTTTCGATCGAAGTCTTCCTGCCCGATGGACGCTGCACACTACGCCGTTCAGGCCGGGATACGGGAGTTATCTCTCCTCTGGTGCTCGATGTTTCAAACTGGAAAAGCGGGTTGTATTTTATCCGACTGACATCAGGAAATCAGCAAGTGACAAGGCGACTACAAGTATTGCATTGACCTACATGAAAAAAGGAAGGCCGGGCGTTGAACCCGGCCTTTCTTTTTTATAGCTGACGATTATTGAAGAACAACCCGCAGTGATTCGCGTTGGTCGTCTTGTCCCAATTCCAGCACATAGACTCCACGTGCCAATTGGTGCACATCCAGGTTGATCTGGTTCAAGCCGGCGATGAGGCGAAGATCCTGTTGCAGTACGATTCTTCCGGTCAGATCCCGCAGCATAACCCGGCTGTTCGACTTTTCAAGCGCATCGACCTGTACGGTCAACAACTCCGATGCCGGATTCGGGAAGGCCGAGATGTTTCCGGAGGTGGTTGCTGTTGCAGCTGAACGACAGTTGATGGCCACTGCCATGTTTCGGTTGGAACTGTTGCCACAACCGTTACCGGCATTGACGCTTACGGTACCGCCATTCGCACCGAAATTGACGAGGATGGAATTCGTACCGGCACCGGATGCGATGGTAGCTCCGGATGGAACCACCCAATTATACGTAGTCGCTCCGGATACGGAGGCAGTGGAGAAGGCGACGTTGGTCTGATTGGCGCATACCGCAGTAGGTCCGCTGATGCTGGACGGTACAGCAGGTTTGGCAGTCAGGGCCGCGCAACGCTGAGGGCTGTTTCCACATAAATTCGAAGCGGTCACACACAGGTTGCCGGATACAAATGCGGGAGAGACGTTCACACCGATCGACGTAGTGCCGGCACCGGATTGGACCGAAATACCGCTGGGTACATTCCAGGAATAGCCTGTAGCTCCGGTCACCGGTGAGATCGAGAAGTTCATGGCGCCTGCGCTGCAAATTCCGGTGAGGGTTCCGTTGATGGAACCGGGAGTAACCGGTTTGCTGCGGATATAAGCCACGCGAGAACTGCTGGTGCCACAGGAATTGACCGTAGCAACGGTCAGGTTACCGCCGGTAAATCCCGCGCTGAAAGTAACGGTGACGGCATTTGTTCCTGCACCGGAGGTAATGGTTGCTCCGGGAGGAGCACTCCATACGTACGAGGAGGCACTGGGTACAAGACTAACCGAATAATTCACATTGGTGCTACCGGCACAGACTCCGTTGGTGGGCCCGCTGATCGTGCCTGGAGTGGTCGGTGTGCCATAGACCGTCATTGTCCGCGTTCCGCCGGCGCCCAGGCAATTCGAAGGCGTACAACGGAGTGTTCCGGTGGTGAACGGTGTGGGCAGCGTGAAGCTGATGCTATTGGTGCCCTGACCGCTGACAACCGTAGCGCCGGTGGGCAGTTGCCAGTTATAGCTTGTTGCCATCGGATCGGCCGCGACACTGAAGGAGACGGTAGAACCGGGGCAAATGATGTTTGCACCGACGATGGCAGCCGGAGTTGCCGGACGCGCGGTAACCTTTGCTACGGTGAAGCAGACTGGCGCGCTGGTTCCACAGGCATTTTGTGCAGTGACACAAATCTGTCCGCTTGCGGGAATGTTGGAAGCACTCACCGTCACGGAATTGCTGCCGGCACCTCCGGTGATGGTGAATCCGGACGGGAAGGTCCAGTTGTAAGTTGATGCCCCCGGTACAGCCGGAACGGAATAGGTCAGCGACTGGTTGTTACAAACGGCCGCTGCTCCGTTTACAGATGCCGGAGTCGCCGGTGCGGTACCGACTTGTCCGACATTGAAGGTCTGACTGCCGGTACAGGAAGAAGCGTCCGTAATCGTTACGGTGAAGTTGCCGCTGTTCAGGTTCGACAGATCTTCTGATGTCGCGCCATTTGACCAGCTATAGGAATAGGGTGCATTGCCACCGCTGACCGTCAGGTCAATGGCCCCCGAGTTGGCTTGTCCACAAATAACCGGTGTCACGCTCGATGAAAGATTCAAAGCAGCGGGCTGACTGATTGTTCCCTGTACGCTGGTCGTGCAACCGTTGGCATCACTGATACTGACGGTATAAGCTCCTGAACTCAGATTCGAGGCAGTTGCACCGGTCTGAACCGGGCTTGTATTCCAGGAATAATTGAATGGGGCAGTGCCGCCGGAAACATTGGCCTGCAGGCTGCCGTTGCTACCGCCATTACACGTTACGTTCGAAGTAGAGAGCGTTGCGGATGGAGAAGGGTTGACGGTCAGGGATAAAGTCTGGGTTGCGGAACAACCATTCGAAGTACCGGTTACGGTGTAAACCGTCGAAGTAGTCGGGGAGGCGTTCACCGCACTTCCGGTCGTGCCACTGAGGCCGGTTGCAGGAGACCATACATAGGTGTCCGCACCGGAGGCACTCAGGCCGACGCTCAGGCCGGAGCACAGGGTCGATTGAGCAGCGGAAGCGTTTACAACTGGTGTCGGATTAACAGTAACCGTCACCGGGACACGTGCGCTGCGGGTGATGATGTCCGGAGATGCGATCTGCCAGTCGTAGAAGAAATAATAAGTGGATTTACCGGCGGATGAATTCGTCACCGACATGAAACCCGGAAGCGTATAAGGATAGCTTACACCGGTGGTGTTGTACCACAAGTTCGGCGTACCGCTAACCTGCAGGCGGAAGTGCTCTCCGACCGGAACCGTAATGTTGAGGACAGCGCGGCTTTTTCCGGCGGGAAGGTTCACTGTAACCTGGCGGACCAGGGTGGCATTCTTGTCGTACAGTTGGAACGTACGGTTACCGGCAGCGCCGGCATAGACCTGAACACTTTGCAGCACGAAACTGGAGTACGCGGTAAAGACCACATAGGGAGTTCCGGCTGAAGTGTAATAGGCGCCACTGCCGAAGGTGTTATCGGTCGGGCTGCAAAAGTTCACGGGTCCAGGTGTTACTTCTTCTGCCTGGGCATAGTAGGTCGTGGTGCCGCCGAGGGTAGGTGTCGTGTAGCTGGGACCATTACCGACCGGTAAGGAGTTACCGGAAGGTTGCGTGTACCAGTATACCGTGCCGGAAGAAGCGTTAGCCGAAATGGTGGCGGATTGCCCCTGGCAGATCGTGGCACTGGTGACAGTAGGATCGTTGGGGTTCGGAATTACGGTAACGTTGAAGGGCGTAGACGTAACGGTACCGCAATAGGTGGTTACGGTGACAGAATACGTGCCCGAAGTGTTCACTTCGATGGATTGAGTAGTCGCACCCGTCGACCAAAGGTATGCGGTTCCTGCTGTTGCGGTCAGTCGGATGGTTTCACCCTGAGCAATCGTGCCGGACTTGTCGGCCATGATCTCGATGATCGGGTTGGACGTAGCCTGGCGGGTCAGGGTAATGGGCACCGCGATGACGTTGTTGTTTTCCCGGTACTCTAGAAAATTCTCATTCGGATCGATGGTGACGACGATCCAGTAGTTTCCATTACAGGTTCCGGAAGGAATGTTGATCCACATTCCATCAAGCGACTTGGAATAAATATCTACATACCCTGCTGTAATACCCTGAAGGGCGTTTGAACAGCCGTAGCTTCCTCCACCCAGTCCATAGTTGGGCAGGTTGGTGGAGTTCAATACCGTGTTGAGCGAATCCCGGCAATATCCGGCGCTGGAGTTACAATTGCTCAGGTCCAAGAGGCAGAACGCCAGTTTGGAGCCTGTGCCGACAATGGACCAGTTCCTGGGATCAGGTTCATTGGGATTCTCCAGACGGATGGTGTACTCGCCCCAGGAGTCAACGTGTTGGTGACCGTGGGTGCTGTGATAGGTCATGGTACCGGCCAGCCGGTCGGTAAAGGACATGGCGTTGCCATTCTTGTGGTAGATGCGCTGAACGACCACCTGCTTGGGATCCATGCCGTTCGGACACCCCCCGACGCCCGGATAGGTGAGCGAGGTATCAGTACCGCATACCCAACGGGATTGTCCACGCACCTCGATCGGACCATAGCCGATGTTCGGCGTAGCACCGGTCAGGCGAAGTCGACCATCATCAGAACCCTGGCCGGAATAGTTGGTGCCGGCACCTGTCTGGGCATATTCCGTGGTGCCTCCCGAATTTGAAATGGCATCCTTGGATACCGTAATATCAGGTAACAGATCGCAGTCTGTTCCCTGTCCGGGAGGACAAACGCAGGTAGTCGCGTTCGTGGTTGTACATTGGGCGGATGCCTGATTAAATTGCAAGGCAATTCCGAGCGCGAGCAGGGTAAGGACTCGTTTCATGTAGTAGGTGTAAGGGTTATTTACGCAGCAATGAACTGGTTCTAATATAGGAAGAATTTTGACATCCTCCTAATCAGATTTTAATCAAAAAGTGCCCGAAAATGGATAAAAGAGACATTCAGGTCAGGGAATATCGCCCGGAATGGCGGTCGGATTTTCGAAATCTGAATGTTTCCTGGCTCGCTGCCCTCTTTTCCGTGACAGCGGAAGATGAACGGCAACTGGGAAATCCTGAGGCGATCCTGGAGAAAGGAGGGATGATCTTTTTCGCAGTACTGGAGGACCGTCCCATCGGCACAGTAGCCGTGATTCCTGATAGTCCTTCAAGTATTCAGGTAGCGAAAATGGGGGTTGATGAACGGTGTCGCGGCTTAGGTGCCGGCAACGCCTTGTTGGACGCGGCTTTGCGCTGGTCCGTCAGTCGTAATTTTACCACCATCCATCTCGATACCGCGGACCAGTTGGTCGAAGCGATTCGGCTTTATGAGCGTGCGGGATTCCGGCGTAAGGGTGATCATCATGTCCATCCGGTTTTCAAACGAACCACCTTCAGGATGGAATTGGCTCCGGAAGCACTTGAACGATATCGTTCCGCCTAATGGGCGTTCACCATTTTTTCCAATTGGAATAACTCGTCCCGTAAACGGGCCGCCTCGATGAAGTCCAGTTCACGTGCTGCTTTCTCCATGGATTTCCTGGTCTGCCCGATGAGTTTCTTCAATTGCTCCTGATCCATGTACTGCACGACAGGATCAGCGGCGATCGATGGGGTGGCAAAATCTTCGGTATAGGCACCGGGCTCCGCAAGCTGCCGGCGGTCGGCCACTTTGGTCTGCAGTAATATCGCGTCTTTCGATTTGCGGATCTGCGTCGGTGTGATCCCATGTTCCTCGTTATACCGCAGCTGTTTTTCCCGCCGACGATTGGTCTCATCCATCGTCTGCTGCATGCTCTCAGTGATCTTGTCAGCATAGAAGATTACCCGCCCGTTGACATTGCGCGCGGCGCGTCCTGCCGTCTGGGTGAGCGAGCGGTTGCTGCGCAGAAAGCCCTCCTTGTCGGCGTCCAGGACCGCGACCAGAGAAACCTCAGGCAAGTCAAGACCTTCCCGCAACAGGTTAATACCGACGAGTACATCAAAGTTGCCAAGCCGCAGGTCGCGCAGCAACTCCACGCGTTCCAGGGTCTCCACTTCCGAGTGGATATAGCGGCAGTTGATGTTCAGGTTCGTGAGGTACTTGGTGAGTTCCTCGGCCATTCGTTTCGTGAGAGTGGTAACGAGCACACGATCTCCGGCTTTGATCGTCCGGTCGATCTCTTCGAGTAAGTCGTCGACCTGATTGATCGCTGGCCGAACTTCAATGATGGGATCGAGCAAACCGGTCGGCCGGATGACCTGTTCCACCAGCACACCTTCGCTTTGCTGCAATTCATATTCAGCCGGGGTGGCGCTCACATAGATGACCTGGTTCACCAGGGTTTCAAATTCCTCAAACTTCAGCGGCCGGTTATCCAGCGCGGCTGGTAAGCGGAAACCGTACTCGACGAGGTTTTGCTTGCGTGAGCGGTCCCCACCGTACATGGCCCGGATCTGGGGTACCGTTACATGGCTTTCGTCGATCACCAGCAAATAATCTTCCGGAAAATAATCCAGCAGGCAGAAGGGACGCTGCCCGGGATCCCGGCCATCGAAATAACGCGAGTAGTTCTCGATCCCGGAACAATATCCCAGTTCCCGGATCATCTCCAGATCATAGGTGACACGATCTTCCAGACGTTTCGCTTCCAGGTGCTGCCCCAGTGATTTCATGTACTCCACCTGCTTCATCATGTCTTCCTGTATCTGCCAGATGGCCTGCAGTTGGCGTTCAGGATTCGTGACAAAGATGTTCGCCGGGTAGATGGCAACGGCGTTGTGCTTTTCAAGGGTCTTTCCGTTGATCGGATCGATCGAGGCGATTTCTTCGATCTCATCTCCGAAAAAGTAGAAACGGTAGGCAATGTCACCGTATGCGATGAAGACGTCCACCGTATCGCCGCGAACGCGGAACTTCCCCCGGTCGAAATCGGTGTCGGTTCTGGAATAGAGGGAGGTGACCAGTTTGTGAAGGAACGCGTTCCGGCTGATTTTCTCTCCTTCCCTGACACGGATCGTATTCGCCTTAAAATCACCCGGGTTTCCGATACCGTAAATGCAGGATACCGAGCTTACAACCAATACATCCTGTCGGCCCGACAAGAGGGAAGTGGTGGTACTCAGCCGAAGCTTCTCGATCTCATCATTGATCGCGAGGTCCTTTTCGATATAGGTATTGGTGCTTGGTATGAACGCCTCGGGCTGGTAATAGTCATAGTAGGAGACGAAATACTCCACCGCGTTCTCCGGAAAGAACTGTTTGAACTCGCCATACAATTGGGCGGCAAGCGTCTTGTTGTGACTCAGGATGATCGTCGGACGCTGGACCTGTTCGATGACATTGGCAACGGTAAAGGTCTTCCCGGATCCGGTCACTCCGAGCAGTGTTTGGGCGTGGTCGCCGCGCCGAAGGCCCTCTACCAGTTGCCGGATCGCCTCCGGTTGATCGCCGGTAGGGCGGAATTCTGAAATGATTTTAAAAGACATGGAAAGGACAATCTGCGCTTGAAAGTACGAAACATCGGGAGGCGGTCGGACAAAAAAAAGACCGGATCTACCGGTCTTCATTCTTGTACTGACTAACGATCAGACATAAATCGGTTCGTTCCAGATCTCCCAGGCTTTTTCCGCCTGTAAGCGAAGCATCCGGAATCCGTTGTGAATGAAAGCGCCTGATGCTTTTGACTTTTCCAAAAAGCGCGTTTGGGGCGGGTTGTAAATAAGGTCGAAGCACAGATGCTTATGGGTCAGAAACTCGTACGGGATGTTCGGAGCGTCGTTGACGTTCGGATACATGCCGAGGGGTGTCGTGTTCACCACGACCTGGAACGCCTTCATGGTGTTCTGGTTGAGGTCGGCGTAGCAGTAATGGAATCGGGATTCCTCACGGGTCACGAAAAAGTGCTCGATCGCCAACTTGCGAAAAACATAGCTGACCGCCTTTGCGGAACCACCGGTTCCCAGGATCAGGGCGCGACGATGGTGCGGGTGAAGGATCGGTCGGATGGCGAGTTCAAATCCCCATGCGTCCGTATTGAAGCCGTGCAATTCAAATTTTCCGTTCTCGAATCGCTGGATCCGGATCGTGTTGACCGCGCCGATCCGCTGGGAAATATCATCCAGGTTATCCAACATCGGGATGACATCCTGTTTGTACGGGATTGTCACGTTCAAACCAACCAGGTCAGGGTTGTCTCGAACGATCTTCTTCAGATCGTAAATGTTATCAGAGTCAAAATTTTCATAAACGCAATCAGTCCGTCCTTCACGCTGAAATTTTTCAGTAAAGAACTTTTTTGAGTACGAATGTTCAAGTGGGTGACCGAACAATCCGAAACGTTTCATGATGGTACTAAGGTTAGGGTTAAGATTAAGGTTCTGGTTCAACAAGCGGTTCAATAGTCGTAGCAGGGGCGAAAACTCAGCATGTCGGAATCGTTTAAGTCTTCTATCGCTCCGCGGGTCGCAGTCCGGGAAAAATAAAAGCGGTTAATGCATAAAACCTTACCAATGACGTAGCGTCATTTCTCCAGTGATTCTCGATAAGCCGAAGCTCGCAGTAGCTCCACTAATAACTCCGTCACAAATATACACACTCTTCAGCTTGAATTTTCCTATAGAAATCTTAAAAATTTGAGAAATTGCAGGACCGTAGTAGTACTACTACATTCCTTCATCTATGCTACCTGAAGTAGGCGATAAAGTCCGGTTTCTCAATGATCCGATCGAAGGAACGGTACGTCGGCTTTTGCCCAACAGCAGGGCAGAAGTAATTGATTCAGATGGATTCACCCATATTATCGAGTTGCATCAACTCGTCAGGATCGAGTTCGGACTGGATGAACAACTGACCGTTCCGGCTGAAGCGAGTTCGACTTCAAGACCCGTTGAGAAACTAGTGGAGGCCACCCAGGCTGCCACTGCTAAGTCGGCAGATACCTGGATCAGGTTCATGGATCAGGATCAGACCGTGTATGTGGCAACCGCACTCAAGAGACCGGACGCTCCATTGGTTTCCGATATTGATATCCGTTTGATCAACAACACGCATTGGACCATCCTCTTCACTGTAGCGCGTAAAATGCCGGATGTGCGATCAGGGGTACGCTCCGGTATCCTGCAGTCGAGAAAGGAGGAAAGCCTTGGCGTCTTCTCCGCGGATGAACTGCACCGTATCGAGGGGTTCGAGTTCCAGATCCTTTTCTTCGGAGAGCGCGAGTATGCGTTCCGACCGCCCATCGTTCGGTCACTCAGTATCAGTCCGTCGGATTTTCTGGAACCCTCTTTTCGCGATAAGCTACCCGGGCATCCGGAGACTGTCCTCTTGCATTCCCTGGCAGAAGTAATGCCGAAAGGGGAAGTGGATGTTTCCCGCCTGCTGGAAAAGTTCAGTAAGTCGGAAGCGGAAGCGAAGGAACGGCAGGGCGGAGCAAAGCCGGCACGGGGAAGTAAATTCACCATCCTTTCACGGGAGCGTATCGTCGACTTGCACATAGAGGAATTGATCAAGGATCCTACCGGTATGAGCAACGCGCAGATCATATCCTATCAGCTCAACCATTTCCAAAAGGAACTTGACCGTGCTTTGCTAGACAAATTGCACAAGATCACGTTCATTCACGGTGTGGGAAGTGGCGTGCTGCGCAGTTCCATCCGGGAAGAATTGAAAAAATACCCCGCCATCCGGTTCCAGGATGCACCGCCTGAACAGTTCGGCTATGGCGCCACCGAAGTCATATTCCAGTAATGAACACCATGGATCTGGAACAGGCTGCCACGGAGAAGATCCGCATCATGCGGGGAATTCTGATTTTCGGCCTTTTGCTGACCATCGGGAAGTTCATCGCCTGGTTCCTTACACATTCCGACGCGGTGTTGACCGATGCCCTGGAATCCATCATCAATATCATTGCGGCCGCTATCGGCTTGTTTTCCCTGACCGTAGCAGCACGTCCACGCGATGAGAACCATCCCTATGGGCATGGGAAAATAGAATTCCTCTCGGTAGGCTTTGAGGGTGGAGCGATCTTTCTTGCCGGGGCAGTCATGGCTGTCAAGGCGGTATACGGGTTTTTCCATCCACTCCCGCTGGCCAGGATCGACATCGGCTTGTGGATCACGGCCGGAGCGGCGGGAGTCAACGGGTTCATGGGTTGGTTACTGTTGCAGCAGGGTAAGCGACTGCATTCACAAACACTGGTGGCCGACGGGAAACACCTGTTGTCCGATACCTGGTCATCGGTCATCCTGTTGATCGGGCTTGGAGCCATCCGGCTGACCGGATATGCCTGGATCGATCCCACGCTGGCGTTATTGCTCGGCTTGTATATTCTCGTTGTGGGGTACCGCTTGCTGCGGGATGCCCTTGCCGGCCTGATGGATGAAGCTGATTTTTATCAGATCAAAGACATCATACATGTGCTGAATTCCCAACGCCGTGACCAGTGGATCGACATTCACAATCTTCGTGTGGTGAAGTATGGCAGCCAATTGCATATCGACGCTCACCTCACCTTGCCCTGGTATCAGGATCTCCGAAAATCGCACGATGCGGTGAAGGAGTTGGAAGGCATCATCAACGAACGGTTCCGTAACCGGGTGGAGTTTTTCATTCATACCGATCCATGCCTTCCTGCTTCCTGTCCTATTTGCACAGTGTCCGATTGTCCGGTGAGGCAGGAGCCTTTTCGGGAGCGCCTGGACTGGAATCTCCGCATCCTGTTGAAGAATGAACCACACCGGGGATAATGGCAGAGCACGATCTGGAAGTATCACCCACCAGCGACGGCAGTTTCACGCTGCGAAGAACCGACCTTGACGAGCCCTATCATTCGGCCAGAGGCGCGCTGCAGGAATCGCGTCATGTTTTCATCGATGCGGGTTTGTCCCGCTTGTTTGCGGAACGGAACGATTCAACACCTGTCGTATTACTGGAAATGGGGTTGGGTACAGGACTCAACGCCCTGCTGACCTTCGATTTTTTGAAACGACACCCAGGCAGTCTCCAACTGCATTACCATGCGTTGGAGACTCGACCACTCGACTGGCCGGTGATCGATCGATTGAATTATTGCCGCAATGATCTGGAAGAATACTCCGAGACATTCAAACGACTGCACGATGCGCCCTGGGGTGTACCGGTCGATTTGGACGAACGATTCAAGCTTTGGAAATGGAACGCCTCGTGGAATGACCCGATTGAACTTCCTCCGGCTGATCTGGTCTATTACGATGCTTTTGGCCCGCGTGTACAGCCGGAACTATGGGGCGAGTCGGCTATGCGACGATTGGCGGAACGCCTGTGCACGGGTGGTAGCATGGTCACTTACTGCGCACAGGGTGCATTCAAGCGCGCCTTGAAAGCAGTTGGGCTACAGGTTATCGCGCTTCCGGGTCCTCCGGGTAAGCGTGAAATGATACGCGCGGTAAAAATTTTGTAAACCTGTTTCAGGCAGGTTGCCAGAGTTCGATCTTTCGTCCCTCCGGATCCAGCACCCAGGCGAATTTCCCTTGCGGGTGCGATTCCGGTTCGCCAACGAGTGTCTCACCATGATCTTTCAGTTCACGGATGACAACATCGAGGTCGGGAACCCGGAAATTCAACATGAATTGTTGCGCTGAAGGGGCAAAGTAAGAGCTATCCTCCTTCATGATGGAAAAGACCTGAACCTGTTGCACGATTCCATGGACGGGATAATTCTTGAACAATGCCATTGTGCCCTGCATCGGCAGTTGGAACATCTCCCGGAACCAGTTACTCAATTGGTCCGGTTGACGACTCTTTAGAAAAACACCTCCGATACCATCGCAGGTCATGCGCGACGAAACAGTCTGTGCTGGTAAATCGCCAAAACCAGACTCGTTCGGTTCCCAAAGTTCAATCTTGTTTCCATCCGGATCGAGGACCCAACCAAAGTGGCCGTATTCGAACGACTGGGTTTGATCGAGAACGGTCGCACCCTTGGATTGCAGTTGATCCAGTAGCTGAAACAATCCCGTTACGCGGATGTTCAGCATGAAATCTGTTGTGGAAGGAGAGAAGTAATCCGTATCCTGCTGAAACAATCCTAACTCTGTACGGCCGGTCATCGAGTCGTCAGGAGACGTCTTCCATAGGAAAGATGCATACAACTGCGTGCCGAACGGAACACCCAGACGGTCTTCCATCCATCGAGCCAGTGATTTCGGATCTCGGGATTTGAAGAAGAAGCCGCCAATGGCAGGGGAGATGACGCCCTGACTCATCAATAGCCGAGGATTTTCAGCATGCTCTTCGCGCTTTGCTCTTTTGCGAACAATCGGGTAACGATCTCTCCGTCCTGATCCCGGTCGATGATGACATGCTTGGGTGCCGGAATGAGACAATGCTGGATGCCGCCGTATCCGCCGATGCTTTCCTGATAAGCGCCGGTATGAAAAAAACCCATATACAGCGGCTCTTTGTCGTCTTCCCGTATGCGCGGAAGATACACCTGGTTGACGTGGGATTCGTTGTTGTAATAATCGTCACTGTCGCAGGTGATACCGCCGATATTCACCCGGTCGTAATCCCTTTCCCATTGGTTGATCGCCAGCAGGATGAATTTTTGCTTGATGCCCCAGGTGTCGGGCAGGGTAGTGATGAAGGAACTGTCGATCATGTACCACAGTTCACTGTCATTCTGCTGTTTCTTGTCGACGACAGAGTAGAGCGTAGCCCCGCTTTCAGCAACGGTGAAGCTTCCGAACTCCGAATAGATGTTGGGTTCGTCGACGCCCTGGGTCTTGCAGGCCGATTGGATCGATTTGATGATCTGCTCGGCCATGTACTCGTAATCGTACTCAAAGCCCAGGGAATGTCGAATGGGCCATCCGCCACCGATGTCGAGCGAGTCGAGCGTCGGGCAGACTTTTTTCAATTCGCCATAGACATTGACGCACTTGTTCAACTCCGACCAGTAATAGGCGGTATCCTTGATGCCCGTGTTAATGAAGAAGTGCAGCATCTTCAATTGAAAACGCTTGTTCTTCTTGATCGATTTGACGTAGTAATCCTTGATCTCGTCGTACCGGATGCCGAGGCGCGAGGTATAGAATTCGAAATTGGGTTCCTCTTCGGCCGCGATCCGGATTCCGAACTTGACCTTCCTGCGCCCCTTGACCCGTTTCTCGTATTGCTCCAGCTCGTTCATATTGTCGAGCACGGGAATGACGTTTTCGAATCCGTCGTTGATCAGGTCGCAGATGTACTGAATGTACTGGTCTCGTTTAAATCCATTACAAATGATCGTGATGGACTTATCGAGTTTCTTTGCCGCGTACAACGACCGGATGATCTGGATATCGTAGGCCGAGGAGGTCTCCAGGTGGACCTCGTTCTTTAAAACCTCGTCCAGTACGAAACTGAAATGGCTGCTTTTCGTACAGTAACAGTACGTATACGACCCTTTGTAGTCGGCTTTGGCAATGGCTACGTTGAAAATCCGCTTCGCTTTCTTAATTTGCGATCCGATTTTGGGGAGGTAGGAGATCTTCAACGGAGTACCGTATTGCTTGATGATCTCCATCAAATCGATGCCGTAGAAGTGTAGCTGGTTGTCGATGACCTCGAATCCTTCCTGGGGGAAGTAGAACGTTTGTTCGATCAGGTCGCGATAGGTGTTTTTCATCGTCCCGTGGATGCTCCGGGTAAGTCGGATTGGTCGTTTTAACGTGAAGTAAGTCTCCCGGATCGCCGGGGGCTTGCGAAAGTAAGTAACTTACATTTCCCTCCTGCGTTGGAGAGTAAATTTTTAGATGCCAGAACCTTATGAAGAAGATCCGGTTCATTGAAGTCAAGTCGGAGATCGCCGCCGGTACCCGGGGAGCCAGCATGGGACCAGATGCCATCAAAGTGGCAGCGCTCGACTACGGAAGTAACCTGTTCAAGAAGATCGATGCGACGGAAGTGCCGAACGAGAACAAACAGTTGTTCGATGCTCCGGGAAGTCCGTACGCGAAGCGTATCAAGGCGGTTTATGCCATGTTGGAACGGGTGGCCAACGCGGTGAAGAATTCCCTCAAGGGTAATGAGTTTCCCATCGTCCTGGCTGGCGACCATTCAACAGCGGCGGGAACGATCTCCGGTATCCGGATGGCTTACCCGAAGCAGCGCCTCGGCGTGATCTGGGTCGACGCCCATGCCGATCTCCATTCACCCTGGACGACCCCGTCCGGCAACATGCACGGCATGCCGTTGGCTGCAGTACTCAACGAGGACAATGCCTCGAATAAGATGAACCGGCCTGATAAGGAGACGCTGGAGTGGTGGAACAAGATCAAGAAATTGGGAAATATTGCACCCAAATTAGACTATAAAGACCTTGTATTCATTGCCTTACGGGACACCGAACCGGAAGAGACCTATCTGCTGAAAAAACACAAAGTGAAGGTCTTCAGCACAAGTGAAGTGAAGCGCAATGGCGTGGAAAAGATCGCCCGCGACACCCTGGCACACCTGAACCACTGCCACCTGATCTATATCAGCTTTGACGTGGATTCCATGGATTCCTCCATTTCAAAAGGAACCGGGACCCCCGTCCGTAACGGCATTACAGAGAAAGAAGCGGGTAGTTTACTGGTGCGACTTATCCAGAATGAAAAGGTTTGTTGCTTTGAGATCGCCGAAGTCAATCCGACCCTCGATAAAGAAAACCTGATGGCTGAAAACACCTTTGAGATCCTTCAACGGGTGGTCAGCCAGCTCGCCTGATTCCCAGCGTACGATATGTCAATTCAACGATTCCAGGATACCATTCGCCAATCGGTGGTCAATGCCGTTCAAGACCGGTTTGGAAAATCCATCGCCCCTGACCAGGTCGTATTCCAGGAGACCAAGCGGGAGTTTGAAGGGGATATCACCCTGTTGGTATTCCCACTGACCAAGGTTTCCGGCCTGTCACCCGAGCTGACCGCCGAACAGTTGGGAGGTTACCTCGTTGAAAATTCCGGTATCGTCACAGGTTTCAATGTCGTCAAAGGCTTTTTAAACCTGGTCATTGCCGATCGTTTCTGGAACGATTTCTTTCAGGCCATTGTCGCTGATACCTGGCAGTTGTTTGATGCAGGGAAGACGGCGCGTCGCCGTTTGATGGTGGAGTATTCTTCGCCGAATACCAATAAACCCCTCCATCTTGGGCACATCCGGAACAACCTGCTCGGCTTTTCCGTCGCGGAAATCCTGAAAGCCGCCGGCCATGATGTCACGAAGGTGAACCTCGTCAACGACCGAGGCGTTCACATCTGCAAATCCATGCTGGCCTGGAAAAAATTCGGTCATGGCGAGACGCCCGAATCGAGTGGGATGAAAGGCGACCACCTGGTTGGCAAGTACTACGTCGTGTACGACAAGAAACTCAAGGAGCAGATCGAGGAGGGCAAGAAAGCCGGTCTTCCGGAAGAAGCGGCCGAAAAACAGGCGCCACTGACCCTTGAAGTCCAGGAGATGTTGCGCCAATGGGAAGCCGGCGATCCGGAGACCATTGCTTTGTGGAAACGGATGAACGGCTGGGTCTACGAAGGCTTTGATGAGACTTACCGGCTCATGGGGGTGGACTTCGACAAAACCTATTACGAATCCGAAACCTACCTCTTGGGAAAACGAATTGTCGATGAAGGTCTGTCCCAAGGGGTGTTCTATCGCAAAGACGATGGCTCCGTCTGGATTGATCTGACGGATGTCGGACTTGATCAGAAATTGCTCCTGCGCTCCGACGGAACTTCTGTCTATATCACCCAGGACCTGGGTACCGCGCAGTTGCGCTACGATGAGTTTAAGGGCTTGGAATCATTGATTTATGTAGTCGGAAATGAACAAGAATATCATTTCAAAGTGCTGCGGGAAATCTTCCGGAAAATGGGCCGGGAATGGGCTACCGGTTTATACCATCTGTCATACGGGATGGTCGACCTTCCGTCCGGCAAGATGAAATCCCGAGAAGGGACCGTCGTGGATGCTGACGACCTGATCCGTGAAATCGTCGAACAGTGCGAAATGGTGACCAAGGCGCAGGGGAAGATCGACGATTTTGATTCAGCCGAAGCCCGGCACTTGTACCACACACTCGGAATGGGCGCTTTGAAATACTTCATCCTCAAAGTGGATCCGAAGAAGCGTATGCTCTTCAATCCGGCGGAGAGCATTGATATTAACGGCAACACCGGCCCATTCATTCAGTATGCCCATGCCCGTATATGTTCCGTATTGAGGAAAGGATCGGCGGCCAATCTGGAAAAGGGGCTTGCCGGAACGCACCGGCCGGATGAAGGTGAGAAGGAACTGCTACGGGTCCTGTATCGATATCCGGAAGTCCTGCAAGATGCCGCCAACGGCTACTCCCCGGCGCTGATCGCGAACTATGCCTACGAGCTGGCGAAAAGTTTCAATCACTTTTGGCACGACCACCAGATCATCGATGCCGCCAACCCGGGTGCCTCTGCATTCCGTCTCGAGCTAAGCAGGGTAACGGGATCGGTTATCAAGGAAGCCTTAAGGTTGCTCGGTATCGAAGCGCCTGAGCGGATGTGACCATAAGCGCTTTAAAAGTCGTCATCTTGTTCATCCGGTCGATTGTCCAGTCGTTCCCGGATGATCTCCAGGTGTTCCCGTTTCTTCCATTCCCGTAACTCCCGCATCAAAGGGCGGTGATAGTGGTGGTTTTCCAGAAAACGAACCTGAATCTGGTCCCACTCGAACGAGTCGTTCACGATCCGGTAGGCTAGCAATTCTCGGTAGAGATGATTGGAAATCTCCTCGAAGTCATCCCGTCCGAGGTAATCCAGATCGGCATCGCACAGTATCTCCGAAAGCAAGTCGGTCGGATGTTGAGGAATGCGCGTAGCCTGAATGAGGTCACACACTCGTTCGACAAAGGATTCATCCGCACCGTGCTTGGGTAGCAGGATGCGTGCGATCGCGCAACTATGCCATTCGTGGTCAGCATAGGCTACGGTGAAGCCGGTGTCATGCAAGAGGGCGGCAGCTCCCAGCAGTTCCAGTTCGAGTGGCGAGAGACCTTCTTCACGACCTATGCGCAAGGCGGACCGCAATACATCCCGGGTGTGGGCAGGTGAGTGGTAATAGAGGTCCGGCAAAAGCCGCGACTGCAGCATCTGCGCTACCTGTATATCCAGCAGCCGGATATTCACCATACGAGGAAAAGTACGAAGAATTTCCCGCTATGCGATTGTTCGCTGATTTTTTGAAAAGGCGAAACCCGGCAGCGGCTTGTCCGTTATCATTCCTTGTGCTGCGCTCCATCCGCCCGCGTTTTCCTGACCTGTTGCTCCTGGTACTCCTGGGTATATCGTTAGTTGGGGTCGGTTTCGCCGGACAGGGACCTGCCCGCGATCGAACGTCGCTTTCCCATTTGTCCCTGCCGGATCATGAACTGCTTCGCGAAGGCGATGTCGTTCTTCGCCGCGGCAAAGGTATCATCAGTGAATCCCTCCGTCACTTTTCGTTGCAGGATCCATCGTACTCCCATGCGGGGATACTCGTGCGGGAGCAAGATCGTTGGATGGTGGTCCATGCCATCGGCGGGGAAGACAATCCGACGGATAAATTGAAGAAAGAATCGCTTGCCGCGTTTTGTCGTTCCGATCTGAGTAGCGCCATGGGTATCATTCGTCTTGACCTCACACCCGCTGATCGGGTGAGACTGAAGCGGATCGTGGAAAGTATGCTGGAGGCGGGACCTTATTTCGATTCCGATTTCGACCTGGCTTCCGATGACCGGTTCTACTGCACAGAGTTTGTTTACAAAGCCGTATTGGCAGCAACTGGGGATCGTAAATTCCTACCTTTGACCCGTCTTTCGGGTCGGGAATATGTGGCATGCGATAACCTGTACCTCAACGAACACGCACGCATCATCTATTCGTACTCTTCCAACCGGAAATAATCCACTTGAAATGAAAAAGCTCCAACACTTCCTGAGTTTCCTGCTGATCGCGGCCCTGAGTGCTTGCGGTGGAGGAGATTCCCCGAAATCCGTAGCCGAGAACTTCCTGAAGGCCATGAACAGCATGGACTTTGAAGGCGCCAAGAAATACGGCACGGAGGACACCGGCAAGTTGCTCGACATGATGAGCGGTTTTGCCAAAATGGTTCCGGATTCCATGAAGGCGAATGAGACCAAGTTTGAAATCACCGGAGAAAAGATCGAAGGTGACAAGGCGACCGTGACTTACAAGGAAGAAGGCCGGGAAGGTGAAACGCCCCTCAGTCTGGTACGCATCGACGGTAAGTGGAAGGTGTCCATGAGTAAAGAGAGCATGAGCGGTGCGGATGCGGGCGGCTCCATGGATATCGGCGCTACCAGTATGGATAGTTCTGCCGGACCGGAACCTGAACCGGAGGCGGTGGACAGTGTTTCCAATTGAATGAACACAGATAAAGCCGGCTGACAGCCGGCTTTTTTATTTTACATCGAAACGCAACAACGACTCACCTTCCAGGAAGGCTTCGAGCGTATCACCTGCCGCGACCGGCCCGACCCCTTTCGGGGTCCCGGTGAAGATCAAATCACCTTTACGGAGTGTAATGTAGCGGGAGAGGTGTGCAAGGATGCGGTTAAAAGGAAAGAGCATGAGCGAACTGTCGCCACGTTGCACCTCCTGGCCGTTTCGGGTCAGGGAAAAATGAATGGCGTCATTTCCTAAGAACGACTCGAACGGAACGATTCGTCCGACCGGAGCGGAATGATCAAAGGCTTTGGCGGGCTCCCAGGGCAGGCCCTTTTCCTTCTGGCGCTGCTGTACATCCCGAGCTGTGAAATCGACTCCTACCGTGATCCCATCGATGTACCGGGAGGCAAATTCTTCCTGGATGTGCTTTCCTTCCTTGCCGATGCGAAGAACCAGCTCCACCTCGTGGTGGATGTCGTTTGAGAAATCAGGCAGGTAGAAAGCCTGTCCCGGAGGCAGGAGGGCGGTATCGGGCTTTAAGAAGAATACGGGTTCCGCGGGGATATCGTTCTTCAATTCCGCCGCGTGTTCGGCGTAGTTCCGGCCGATGCACAGAATCTTCATCCGGGTTACTTGTTGTTGAAATCCTTTAACCGGATCTGGGTAATGACATTCTTGGTATTGGTGGCGAAATCACCTTTCATCATCCAGTCGTAATAGGACGGTTCGTTTCGGAAAATTTCGGAAACCAGGCGCCCTTTGTACTTACCGAAGTTGAATACTTCATCACCTTTTTCGTTGTATACGATACGGCCGGCAAGGTCCACGTTCTTGTTCATGCTGCTGAACTGGGCCAGCCAATCGACGTCAGTTTGCAGGCTGTCGTATCGCTCCAACTGGGCTTCGAGCACCTCACAGGTGGCAAAGGTGTCGGCTTCGGCGGAATGGGCATTCAACAGGTCTTTCCCGCAATAGAATTTATAAGCTGCCGACAAGGTGCGTTGCTCCATCTTGTGAAAGATGTTTTGCACGTCGATTAATTTTCGGTCAGCGATCTCAAAATGGATTCCGGAACGGGTGAATTCCTCGATCAACAACGGGATATCGAATTTGTTGGAATTGTATCCGGCCAGATCAGCATTACCGATTAAGGCCTGCAGGTCGCGTGCTACATCCTGGAAGGTTGGGCAGTCCTGGATGTCGGCATCGTAGATCCCGTGGATACGGCTGGATTCAACAGGTATCGGGACAGTCGGATTGATCCGCATGGTCTTGCTTTCACGATTACCGTTCGGCTGGACTTTCAGCAAAGCGATTTCAACGATGCGATCCGTGCCGATGTTGGTTCCGGTCGTTTCCAGATCGATGAAGACCAACGGCCGTTTTAATTGAAGCTTACGACTCATTTGGCTGCAGCTTTGACGGTGATGTTCAATTCCAGCGGCGCGTCGGTTACCTGGACATCCTCCGCGTGATTCTCGAAGTTGTAGCCTTCGAGACGTAGTTTGTAGGTGCCGGGATCTACCGCGAGGTAGAAGTGCGTGGTAGCCACCTGGGGTTTATATTCCTGGACCGGTTGTCCATTCGCGTCCTCCAACACGGCTTTGGTCAATTCCACTTTCGCTCCTGTCGAAGAAGTGATGTTGCCACTGATCAGGGTCCGAACCGGAAATGAAGCTTTGTCATCGAAGGTCAACTGCCAGATGTCGCGATCACCCAATCCGCCTTTTCGGCTACAACTTACATACGCGGATTTACCGTCAGCGGTGAACGAGATGAAACGGTTATCATCCGGAGTGTTGACCGGATAGCCGAGGTTCAGCGGAGCGGACCAGGTACCGGTCTTCGCGTCAAAAGAACTGCGGAACAAGTCGTAACCTCCCATACTGTTGTGTCCCTTGCTGGCAAAATAGAGCGTTTGACCATCCAGGGTCAAAAACGGTGCATCATCGTCGAACTTTGAATTGATGGTTGCTCCCAGATTAATGGCTTCTGACCATTCACCTTTCTCCCGTCGGATCATCCATAGATCACGACCGCCTTGACCTTCCTTTCGGTCACTGGAAAAGATCAGCAGGTTGCCGTCTGCTGAAAGGGCG
>ERZ724521.189-NODE-189-length-26081-cov-5.364021_pt1 | contig 26081 bp, 18 predicted proteins | sample MGYA00376054_ERZ724521 | MGnify/ENA primary metagenome ERZ724521 (study PRJEB28724, sample SAMN07190883) | activated sludge metagenome | isolation source: activated sludge of sewage treatment plant in Hong Hong | place: Hong Kong | collected 2016-03-17 ... | reverse complement strand
TCCGTCATCGCCGCCACGTCGCCGATCGCGTACAGACCATCCGCACCGGCCACGCGATTGAACGCGTCGACGCGGATGCGGTTACCGCGTTCCAAACCCTGCTCGGGGATGCCGGCGATCACCGCACCCTTGACACCGGCGGTCCAGAGCAACGCGCTCGTACGGATTTCGGTACCGTCGTTGAGTTTCGCGACCATCCCATCGTAGGACGACAAGCGAACGCCGAGACGGAGTTGCACGCCCAGGGCTTCCAGTTGCGCGCGCGCATTGGCGTAGGTCTTGTCGCTCATGCCGTTCAGCACGTGGTCGGAGGACTCGACGAGCGTGATGTGCATGTCAGCAAAATCGAGTTCGGGGTAATCGTGCGGCAGGACATGCCGCTTCAGTTCGGCCAGTGCGCCGGCGATCTCGACGCCGGTGGGTCCGGCGCCGACGATGACGAAGTTCATACGACTGGCTCGCTGTGCAGGGTCTTTTTCGAGCAGCGCTTCTTCGAAATTCTGCAGGATGAAACTGCGCATGTCGAGCGCGTCGCGCACCTGTTTCAACGACAGGGCATGCTGTTGCAGTTGTTGATCCCCGAAAAAGTTCGTCATCGAGCCGGTCGCGATCACGGCATGGTCGTAGGGTAAGGTCCCGATGGACGTCACCACTTGTCTGGCGATCGGATCCAGGGATTCGATCTCCGCCACGCGAAACAGCACACCCCTGTTCCGGCGAACGATCTGCCGCAAAGGATACGCGATCGAATCGGGTTCCAGTCCGCCCGTGGCGACCTGATAGAGCAAAGGCTGGAAGGTGAAATAGTTGTGTCGGTCCAACAGGAGGACTTCGAACCTTCGGGTATCGAGCCGGAGCGCCGTTTCGATGCCCGCGAAACCACCGCCCAGGATCAGCACCCGTTCCTTGTCGGGCGACTTTTTAAAAACATCGAAAATTTGGCTTTTTTCAGCCATTTAGGAAAGTGTCCTGCGGGACATTGGGAGGCACTAAGTTAAAGCGCATCCGGGGGCTTTTGTTTTCATTATCAGAAGATTTTGCGTACATTTGCAGTCAACTTCCAAACGTAAAGGGGGTCCCTCGGGGGCCCTTTTTTGTTGATAATCATGACTCTGCACGACGAGATCGCCCGGTTGACCCAGGAAAAGATCGCCGGCAGTCCGCTCTTCCTGGTGGAAGTCAAGGTTTCCCCGAACAAAGTGACGGTGTACCTGGACCATCCAAAAGGAGTCGGAATCGAAGATTGCGTTGCCGTTTCCCGGCATTTGCAATCGGCCTTCGACGGCACCCCGGTGTTCGAGCAACATGAATTGGAAGTCAGCTCACCCGGCATGGATGAGCCGCTGAAAGTGCTGCCCCAGTACCACAAGCGGATCGGCCGGCGGGTGAACGTGATCACCTTCGATGGTCTGAAGCACACCGGCACGCTGGTGTCGGCCGACGACCTGGGCATCGAGCTTGACCGCGAGATCGCCCGCAAGGTGAACGGACGAAAGCAGATCACGCACGAGTCGGTGCGCCTGCCGTTTGAACAGATCAAGGAAACACGAGTTATCTTTAATTTCGACCAACTGCGTTAACGCGTCATGAAAAAGACACTGACCCGCAACGAGCACTCTGAACTGGTAGAAGCCTTCTCCGAGTTCAAGGACTTGAAGAACATCGACCGCGCGAGCATGATGAGCATTCTCGAGGACGTGTTCAAGAACATGCTGAAGAAGAAGTACGGTACGGCCGACAACTTCGATATCGTGATCAACACTGACAAAGGAGATCTCGAGGCTTTCCGTAACCGCCTGATCGTGGACGACGGCGCGGTGGAAGATCCTTCGACCCAGATCGAGTACTCGGAAGCGATCCTGATCGAGCCCGACTTCGAAGTGGGCGAAGAAGTGTCGGAAAAAGTCCGTTTCACCGACTTCGGTCGTCGCGCCGTGCTGGCCGCCCGTCAGAACCTGATGGCCCGGGTGCAGGAACTCGAAAAAGAGAGCATCTTCCAGAAGTACAAGAACCGTGTGGGTGAGATCATCACCGGCGAAGTGTACCAGGTCTGGAAAAAAGAAATGCTGGTGATGGACGACGACGGCAACGAGTTGATCCTGCCGAAGTCGGAACAGATTCCGGCCGACTTTTTCAAGAAGGGCGACGCCGTGCGCGCCGTGGTCTTGCGTGTGGAGATGATCAACGGTACGCCGAAGATCGTGTTGTCGCGCACCTCTCCCCTCTTCCTCGAAAAACTGTTCGAACTCGAAGTACCGGAAGTATTCGACGGGCTCATCACGATCAAGAAGATCGTGCGCGAGCCGGGCGAGCGCGCCAAGGTGGCCGTTGAAAGCTACGACGACCGCATCGATCCGGTGGGCGCCTGCGTCGGTATGAAAGGTTCGCGCATCCACGGCATCGTACGTGAGTTGCGGAACGAGAACATCGACGTCATCAACTATACGAACAACATTCCGCTCTTCATCTCCCGCGCCTTGTCGCCGGCCAAGATCTCTTCGATCAAGCTGGACGACGAGAAGAAGCGCGCTTCGGTGTTCCTCAAGCCGGACCAGATTTCCCTGGCGATCGGCAAGGGCGGTAACAATATCAAACTGGCCGGCCGTCTGACCGGCTTTGAGATCGACGTATTCCGTGAGTCGGAAGAAGACTCGGAAGACGTGGACCTCGACGAATTCACCGACGAGATCGAACCGTGGATCATCGACGAACTCAAGGCGATCGGTTGCGATACGGCCAAGAGCGTACTCGATCTCCCGATCGACGATCTGGTTGCACGTACCGACCTGGAGGAAGAGACGATCCGCGAGGTCATCCGCATCCTCCGCGCGGAATTCGAGTAATGGAACGCGCGATGAGAACGTTCATCTCCAATTAACCCCCGTCGCGGGAACGGGGGCAAGCAATAAAAACACCCCCGTCAGTATTTCGCTATGGCAGAAGCAGAAAAAACGATCCGACTCAGCAAAGCGGTCAGGGAATTCAACCTGAGCATGGACCACATCGTGGACTTCCTGACCAAGAAAGGCATCCAGGTTGAAAGCAACCCGAACACCAAGTTGCCCGGGGAGGCATATGCCTTGCTGTTGAAGGAATTCCAGCATGATAAGTCCCTGAAGGAAGAAGCCCAGCAATTGGCTCAATCCAAAGTCAAGCGCGAAGGCGCTGTGGTGCTGGACGCCCAGGATCAGAAGAAGCCTGCTTCCCGCAAGGAAGATGAGTCGCGTGAGATTCTGATCAAGAACGTAGCCGGTGCAACCGGTGCGCCGACCGAGACACCGAAGAAGAAGAAGGCCGAACCGGAAGCGGAAGCCAAGCCGGAAGCGGAAGTCAAACCTGCCGCAAAAGCCAAAAAGGCCAAGGAAGAAACTCCTGCCGAAGAAGAGGTCATCAAAGCCAAGGCCGAGAAGGTCGACGGCCCGAAGGTTTTGGGCAAGATCGATATCGAAGCTGAAACCAAGGCACCGAAGAAGACCACCAGCCGTAAGAAGAAAACCGACGAACCGGAAGCAGCCGCACCGGCTGAAGTTCCGGCTCCCGCTCCTATCCCGACTCCGACACCGGTTGCCGAAACTCCTGTGGTTCCGGAAGCACCGGTAAGTCCGGCTCCTGCTGTGGCTGCCGAAACACCGGTCACGCCCGCGGCACCTGCAGCACCCGTTGCGACACCGCCCGCTACTCCCGAGACGCCGGCCAAGGACGCCGACTCCGAAGTTCACCGAGTACAGTTCGCCAACCTGACCGGTCCGACCGTACTGGGTAAGATCGAACTGCCGACTGAAACGCGCCGCAAGCCGGCCGCGTCATCCGACGGCGAGAAGAAAAAACGCAAGCGTACCGAACGCAAAGGCGGCGGCACACCTGTTCCGCAGGACAAGCAACGCGGCGCGGGCTCTACGGACCGCAATGCCCAACAGCAGAAAGCCCGCAAGCCGGGCGAGAAAACCGAGATCAGCGACAAGGAGATCCAGGACAAGATCAAAGCTACCCTGGCCCGCCTGAGCGGTGGCGGAAAATCGAAGGCTTCCAAGATCCGACGTGCCAAGCGCGAAGAGCGTGCGGAAGAGCGCGAACTGGAATCACTCGAACAGGGCCAGAAGATCATCAAGGTCACCGAATTCGTTACGGCGAATGAACTGGCCAAGCTGATGAACGTCACGGTCACCGAGATCATCTCGACCTGTATGTCGCTCGGTCTGTTCGTTTCGATCAACCAACGCCTCGACGCGGAAACCCTGAGCGTGGTCGCGGAAGAATTCGGCTTCAAAGTCGAGTTCGTCTCCGCCGACGTACAGGACTCCGTGAAAGTGGAAGAAGACAGCGCCGACGACCTCAAGCCGCGCAGCCCGATCGTCACCGTGATGGGTCACGTCGACCACGGTAAGACCTCCCTGCTCGACTACGTCCGCAAGGCGAACGTGATCGCGGGAGAAGCGGGTGGCATCACCCAGCACATCGGCGCTTACGAAGTACAGCTCGAGAACGGCAAGAAGATCACCTTCCTCGATACGCCGGGTCACGAAGCCTTTACGGCCATGCGCGCACGCGGCGCCAAGGTCACCGACGTCGCCATCATCGTCGTTTCGGCGGACGACAGCGTCATGCCGCAGACGGTGGAAGCCATCAACCACGCCCAGGCGGCGGGGGTACCGATGGTGTTCGCCATCAACAAGATCGATAAGCCTGAAGCCAACCCCGAGCGCATCAAGGAACAACTTGCCAAGATGAACATCCTCGTGGAAGACTGGGGCGGTAAATACCAGTGTCAGGAGATCAGCGCCAAGAAAGGCCTGAACGTCGACAAGCTGCTTGAGAAAGTGTTGCTGGAAGCCGAACTCCTCGACCTGAAAGCCAACCCGGACCGCCGCGCGAACGGTACGGTCATCGAATCCTCGCTCGACAAGGGCCGCGGATACGTGATGACGGTACTGGTACAAGGCGGCACCCTGCGTGTCGGCGACATCCTGCTCGCGGGTTGCTACAGCGGCCGCGTGAAAGCCCTCTTCAACGAACGCGGCTTCCGGTCGAAAGAAGCCGGTCCTTCGGCTCCCGCGCAGGTGCTCGGTATGACGGGCGCTCCGCAAGCCGGCGACGTGTTCGTGGTCATGGAAGACGAACGCGAAGCGCGCGACATCGCCAACAAGCGACTCCAGTTGCAGCGTGAGCAGGGCATCCGTACCCACAAGCACATCACCCTCGACGAGATCGGTCGTCGTCTGGCGATCGGCAACTTCAAGGAGCTGAACGTGATCATCAAGGGCGACGTGGACGGTTCGATCGAAGCGCTCACCGACGCCATCCTGAAACTTTCCACGCAGGAAGTACAGGTGAACGTGATCCACAAGTCGGTGGGTCAGATCTCGGAATCCGACGTACTGCTCGCCTCGGCTTCGAACGCGATCATCATCGGCTTCCAGGTCCGTCCTTCCACCAGCGCGCGCAAACTCGCCGAGAACGAAGAGATCGAGATCCGTCTTTACTCGATCATCTACGACGCGATCAACGAACTCAAGCAGGCCATGGAAGGCATGCTGGCGCCGGAGTACCAGGAGAAAATCGTCGGCAACATCGAGATCCGCGAGATCTTCAAGATCCCGAAAGTCGGTACGGTGGCCGGTTGTATGGTGCTCGACGGCAAGATCTCCCGCAACACCAAGGTGCGGGTGGTCCGCGACGGTATCGTACAGTACAGCGGCGAACTCGGCTCGCTCAAGCGTTTCAAGGACGATGTGAAGGATGTATCGGCCGGCTACGAATGCGGTCTGAGCGTCCAGAACTTCAACGACATCCGCGTGGGCGACATCATCGAAGGTTACGAGCAGGTGGCGGTCAAGCGTACGCTGGCCTGATCCATCTGAACATACAGCAATAGAAAACGCCCCGGTAACCGGGGCGTTTTTTTATGGTGGTGCGTGAAGAACAGTGACTGATTATTTCAATCCCGGCAGCCGTACCTCGTCCGGCACGATGAACATCGTCGGATACTGGCCTTCGATCTTTCCGAGAAACTGCTGCGCTTCGAAGCGGGAGCGGAAATCACCGACCCGGACCTTGTAGTTCGGCTGCTGATAGGAAAGGTAAGCCGGGACGTCCGGGTAGCGGGACGTGAAATCGATCTTGACTTCCGAAGCTTTCGGGCGGTTCGAACCGAAATAGATCTGTACCCGGTAACCGGTTACGGTCTGGCGGGTGATGTTGAGTCGGCGTTGCTTAGCCACCAACAGATCGTAGCGCTTGTCGCGCCCGATGACGAGCGAGCTGTCGGTGTTGGAAGTGACGATCCAGTCCTGTGCCGACACGCTGATGCCCGACAGGAAGAGCAACGAAAACAGCCACGACCTTTTCATGGCTCAAAAATACGGTTTGAACCGGAGATTAGCGCTTTTTCGACGCTGGGTTCATTTTCCGGTCAGGTTCATCCGGGGAATCGCTAAATTCAGGATCGAATACGCGGCGATGAACATCGAAGAGCTTCGAAACTATTGCATTCGAAAACCGGAAGTCACCGAGGGCTTTCCGTTCGACAGCGAGACGCTTGTCTTCAAGGTTGCCGGTAAGATGTTCCTGCTCGTATCCCTTGATGAATCGCCTTTGCGTTTCAACGTCAAATGCGATCCGGAGCTGGCGATCGAGTTGCGGGAAAAATACCCTTGCGTGCGACCCGGATTTCACATGAATAAGAGCCTGTGGAACACGGTTACAGCCGACGGATCTGTCGGCGCTAAACTCCTGCAGGAATGGATCGATCATTCGTACGCGGAGGTCGTGAAGAAACTCCCGAAAAAAGATCAGGCGCGCCTCCGCGAAGGCGCGCTCAATTCGCATCTTTGAGGCTCAGTTCACGCCCATGAAACGTCTGCTCAATTTCTTCTTCCAGGGACTCTTATTCGTCGTACCCATCGCGGTGACCCTCTGGGTGCTTTTCCGGGCGATCCTCTGGGTTGATGGTTTGCTACCCTTTCAGGTTCCCATCCACCTGCCCGGGAAAACCGAGATCGACATTCCCGGCCTGGGCCTCATCACGATCTTCCTCTTCATCGCGGCGGTGGGCTGGCTGTCGGCACGCTACATCCGCAATCCGCTCTTCAGCTACCTCGAGCAACTGATCGATAAGGCGCCCCTGGTCAAACTCATTTACTCCTCCGTGAAAGACCTGGTGCAGGCATTCGTGGGTGAGAAACGTCGTTTCAATCAACCTGTCCTCGTCCGACTGGAGAAGGAATCCGAGATCAACCGCATTGGTTTCATTACGCAGGAAGACCTCAGCGATCTCGGGCTGGAAAAGGAGAAGGTCGCCGTCTATCTGCCCTTCTCCTACTCGTTCGCCGGGGAACTGATCATTCTGCCGCGAGAGAACATCCGGCCGTTGAATGCTTCCGGTACCGATATGATGAAGTTCATCATCAGTGGCGGCGTTACCGAAATCAAGGAAGACGGAAAGAAGTAACGGATCCCGGGCTCAGTCCTATTATCGCATGCAGCATCAGTAGTCGATTCGATCATCATGTCCTTTCGTAACGTTTTCAAGCAGGACGAAACACGCGAGTTCGGTTTCGGTAGCCGTGTGGAAGGCCGCGACCAGCGTCTGATGAACCGCGACGGTTCCAGCAATGTCCGCCGGAAAGGCCTCCCCTATTTTCAACGGTTCAACGTCTTTCATGAATTGATCCGGATGGCGTGGTGGAAATTCTTCACTATTCTGTTCTCGACCTATCTGGTCATCAACCTGATATTCGCATCGCTCTACTACTTCACCTGGCCGGACAGTATCGGCGGTATGATCTACCAGAGTGAATGGGAGAAATTCCTCGAGATCTTTTTCTTCAGCGCGCAGTCGCTTACGACGGTCGGTTACGGCCGGCTCAACCCGACGGGCGTGTTCGACAGCGCGCTGGCTTCGATCGAAGCCATGGTGGGCCTGCTGGGTTTCGCCGTCGCGACCGGTTTGTTGTACGGACGGTTCAGCCGACCGGTCGTCCGTTTGTTGTACAGTGAACAAGCGGTGGTAGCGCCCTATCGCGACCGCAGCGCGCTGATGCTGCGCGTCGCGAAAAAGCATCGCAGCGAACTCATCGACATCCAGGCAAGCATCGTGATGTCGTATGTGTTGCAGGAAGCCGGAAAGCCGGTGCGAAAATTCGCCAACCTGAAGCTCGAGTTCACGCGCGTCAACCTGCTCACCACATCCTGGACCATCGTACACCCGATCGACGACGAAAGTCCGATGCTCGGCTGGAGTGCCGACGACTTCGTGAACAACCGTACGGAGCTGTTGGTGCTGTTGCAGGCGTACGAAGAGACCTTTGCCAACAACGTGCATTCCCGCACCAGCTACAAGGCCAATGAAATCGTGGTGGGAGCCCGATTCATCTCCATGCAGGACGCCGGTGAAGAAGGATCCGTTGCCGTTCACCTGGACCGGATCTCCGCCTACGAGCCGGCGGCACTTCCGGTCGAATCCGGTTCCGGGCGTTCTTCTCTTTCGTGAAACGCCTTTCGTCCGCCTGCGTATGAGCAGCAGGGTTCGCAACAATGCCGGAACCTGGTCAATATTCTGAAATTCAATTAATTACCTGTTCACAAGGTTTGGTCGAATGCGCTGAAGTCCGTAGGTTTGCAGCCCGCTATGATGATCCGAGTACTGAAATCCAAAATACACCGCGTCAAGGTAACCGAAGCCGATCTCAACTATGTTGGCAGCATCACCATCGATGAAGACCTGATGGATGCCGCCGGACTGATCGAGAACGAGAATGTTGACGTTCTGAACGTCAACAACGGCGAGCGATTCGATACGTACGTGATCAAGGGCAAGCGCGGCACCGGACAGATCTGTCTGAACGGTCCTGCCGCCCGTAAAGCAATGGTCGGCGACGTTGTCATCGTCGTCTCGTATGCGCTGATGGATTTTGAAGAAGCGAAGACGTTCAAGCCGACGCTGATCTTCCCGGATGCACACAACCGCGTGCATCCTTCCTGATCGTGCAAAAAAAAGCGCTGTCCATTTTCCGCAACCTGCTGCTCCTGGCGATCGCCGGATTGCTGTTGTGGTGGTCGTTCCGGGGTGTCGACCTCCGCGCTACCCTTTCCGAATTTTCCGAGATCCGCTGGGGCTGGTTGTTGCTCTCCGTAGCCGCGTCACTCATTGCCTTTCTCAGTCGTGCTGAACGCTGGCGGTTGCTGATGCGCCCGCTGGGGTATCATCCCGGACTGGGCGTCACCTCGCTCAGCCTGATGACCGGCTATCTCGCCAATCTGGCCTTACCCCGCTTAGGTGAAGTGACCCGCTGCGGTTCGCTCAGTCGCGCCACCGGCGTGCCCTTCGACCGACTGCTTGGTACCGTGATCGTAGAGCGAGTCATTGATGTGTTGTCCCTCGCCGCCTGCATGCTGGGTACCGCATTGCTGGAACGCGAACGGCTTGGTGGATTTCTCCACGACAACCTTTTCGGACCGCTCGGCGAGAAGCTGTCGGGGCTTTTCGGTAATCCGTTCGTGTGGGCGACGCTTGTCGCCGTCACGCTCTTCATCATCTGGTGGAAGCGACGGTCCCGTGCCGCCGGCACCCCGAAGGCAGGATTCCTGCAACGTCTCACCGGAATGTTACAGGGCATTCTCGAAGGATTCCGTTCCGTACGCAAGCTGGATCGTCCGTGGGCATTTCTCTTTCATACGGTGCTGATCTGGGTGATGTACTTCCTGATGTCATACACCTGTTTCTTCGCGCTACCCGCAACCGATCAGCTCAGTCCGGCAGCCGGCTTGTTTGTCCTGGTCGTCGGCGGGATGGGCATGTCGGCGCCTGTACAGGGAGGCATTGGCGCCTATCACCTGCTGGTTTCCCGCGGACTGATGCTCTACGGACTGACGCAGACACACGGGCTGGCCTTTGCCACCCTGATGCATACCTCCCAGACACTGGTGGTCCTCATCCTGGGTAGCATCTGTTTCGGTATCTTAGTGTTCATGCAACGCAAACAGGTCGATGGCAACGCTTGATATCATCCGCCGGAAAATTCTCGCACCGGAGCAGGTCGCCAATTGGGTAAGCCTGCAGCGCTTCCTGAGTAAGCGCATCGTCTTCACCAACGGATGCTTCGATATCCTGCACCTTGGGCACGTCGATTACCTGGCGCGTGCGGCGGATGAGGGCGACGTCCTGGTCATCGGTTTGAATACGGATGAAAGCACCCGCCGGCTGAAAGGTCCGCACCGTCCGATCAACGATGAAGTGCAACGCGCGATGTTGCTGGCGAGTATGCACTTCGTGGACGCGGTGATCTTCTTTGGTGAAGACACCCCGCTTGAGCTGATCCGCAAGGTCATGCCGGATGTGTTGGTAAAAGGTGCCGACTATTCGCTGGAAAACATCGTGGGAGCCGATCTTGTATTGGCCTCCGGCGGGCAGGTCAAGACCATCGAGTTCCTACCCGGATATTCAACAAGTGCCATAGAAAAGCGGATTTTGGACGGAAAAAGCCGTCCGTAAGAAAGGTGAAGGATTTTGAACAACTTTATTCCGTATCTTTCATAAAACCAGTATCATGAAAAGGATCCTCATCCTCGCGCTGTTTCTTATTACTGCCGGCTTGTCTGGTTGTGAGAAAGTTGAAATGCTCAAATCTGAAAAGAGCGTTGAGAAAGAACTGGAAGGTACCTGGAATCTGATTCCTATTCCGCGAACGAATCCGGCTGAAGAATGGGCATTCCGGGAGAATACCATCATTCGAAGCCAGATGCTTGGCAGCGTCATGACACCGATCGATACCGGTCACTATACGATCAGGACAACCCTGATGAAATCCTATGTCAAGTTTGAAGACTTTAGTCTGGTGCTGGATGAATTGAATGGCGAATGGCAGATCGTTGAACTAAGCAGCAACGTCTTCGTGATCGCTACTGACCATAACGGAGCAACCGGTATCATGGAACTCGACTTTTCAAGAAAAGACTGATTCCTCTATCCCCCTCATTTGAAAAGCGAAGGCATCCCCTTCGCTTTTCTCATTTTATGGAACGGTTATAGCCAGCCGACTCTGAACGCAACGTAGAATTGGCGTAACTTCGGCGCGCCGTGGCCAAAGCGAAAACCGTCTTCTATTGCCAGAATTGTGGCGCCCAGTCACCCAAGTGGGTCGGACGTTGCGCATCCTGCGGGCAATGGAACACCTATGTGGAAGAGGTGGTCCAGAAAGAAACATCCGCCAATCTCTGGAAGAAGCCCGAAGACCGTAAGCGCAAGACGCCGAAGCCGCAATTGCTGCAGGACATCAGCGCCGGTGGTGAGAAACGCGTGGTCTTGCCGGACGCGGAACTGAATCGCGTGCTGGGCGGCGGACTGGTACCGGGATCGCTGGTGTTGTTGGGTGGCGAACCGGGGATCGGTAAATCCACCCTGGTGCTGCAGGTCGCCCTGGGTATGAAAGGAGTACCGGTACTGTATGTCAGCGGAGAAGAAAGCGAGCAGCAGATCAAGATGCGCGCCGATCGGCTGAAGTTGCGCAACGACCGGTTCTATGTGCTGACCGAGACCCAACTCGAAAACATCTTTCAGCAGGTTGCCGAGACGGATCCGGGCTTGCTGGTCATTGATTCCGTTCAAACGATTTTCACCGATAAGATCGAATCCTCGCCCGGAAGCGTTTCGCAGATCCGCGAATGCACGGCTGAACTGCTTCGCTTTTCCAAACAGTCGGGCGTACCGGTATTCCTGATCGGACACATCACCAAAGACGGCACCATCGCCGGACCGAAGATCCTCGAACACATGGTCGATACGGTCCTGCAATTCGAAGGCGACCGGCACCACCTCTACCGCATCCTCCGTTCGGTCAAGAACCGTTTCGGATCGACCGCCGAGTTGGGTATTTACGAAATGCAAAGCAGCGGCTTGCGCGAGGTTTCCAATCCTTCGGAGGTGCTCATCGCACAACGCGAAGAGTTGCTGAGCGGAGTCGCGATCGCCGCGACGATGGAGGGCGTTCGCCCCTTGCTCATCGAGACGCAGGCACTGGTCAGCTCGGCGGTGTACGGCACGCCCCAGCGTTCTTCGACGGGATTCGATCTTCGTCGTCTCAGCATGTTGCTGGCCGTACTCGAGAAACGTTGCGGCTTCCGGCTGGGCGCGAAGGATGTATTCCTGAACCTGGCCGGTGGCATCCGCGTGGAGGATCCGGCGATCGACCTGGCCGTCATCTGCGCGATCCTTTCTTCCAACGAAGACATCGCGATCACGCCGAAGATCTGTTTTGCCGCGGAAGTCGGACTGAGCGGAGAGATCCGGCCGGTGGCTCGCGTCGAACAACGGATCGGCGAAGCCGAGAAGCTCGGCTTCGAACAGATCATCATCAGCAAGTACAACAAGAAGGGGCTCGACCTCTCCCGCTTCAAAGGCATCCGCATTCATGCCGTATCGAAAGTGGAAGAGGTCTTTTCGCTGCTCTTCGGTTGAATCAACGGTGCGCGATCACCACCGGCAGATTCCACACCTTTCCTTCGAACTCGACCCGCAATCGGTACAGGCCGGAAGGCCATGAACCGGTATCGATCCGATAGAGTGTTTCGGCCGTAAGCCTCGGCACATCGTAGAGCACGATCCTTCCGGCTCCGTCGTACACCGTGATGCCGACCTCACCCTGCAGTCCGTTGTGCAAGAGCAACAAGTGGTCGCCCGCCGGATTGGGATACGCGATCACCCGCAGATCGCGCGGCGTCAGGTTCGCAGCTGCCGTAGCGACATTCACCACGACCGTATCGGAAGCCGAACAACCGTTGGCATCGGTCACCGATACCGCATACGTACCATCCGAATTCACCACCAGGGTTTGCAGCGTTGACCCATCCGACCAGAGATACCCGCTGAATCCGGCGCCCGGATCGAGTACCGCAGAATCACCGGAGGCGATCAGCAGGTCGGGGCCGAGATCCGGCGACGGCAGTGCATGCACCGTGGCAGTTACCGCCACCCAGTTGCTTGGACAAAGTGTCCCGGCCTGCACATAGTACGTGGTGTTCACCGCGATGATGGGCGTGAGGTAGGTTCCGCCGGTTTCGATCACGGCTCCTCCCGGTGTCGCCGCCCAACTCATCGGATCAGCGGCGCTGGCGGTCAGCAGCACCTGGCCGAATCCGCAAACCGAACCGCCGGTGACGACCGGATCAACACTGACCAGATTGATCTGTGCCAAGACCGGTATGAAGTTGCTCAGGCAACTGCCGCTGCCGGACTGCGCGTAGTACGTGATATCGACACTGATCGAAGGCGTGGTAAAGCTCAAGCCTGTTCCCAACAGGTTGCCGCCGGGGGCGTCGTACCAGGAGACCGGATCGCTGCTGACGGCAGCGAGTGTCAGCGTTCCGCTGCCGCATCGTTGCGCGCCGGTTACCTGCGGATCGACCGGGTTCGAGGTGATGATCGCGTCAACGGCGATGCGCGCCGACGGACAACTTATTCCGGCCTGAACATAGTACGTCGTGGAGGTGTTGAGGACCGGCGTCGTGTAGGTGTTACCGGTTGAAAGCAATGTCCCACCAACAGCGGCATCGTACCAATACAGTGTCGCGGTATCGCCCGGTGTGGCCGTCAGCAAGAGCGTACCCGGACCACATCGGGTGGCATCCTGCGTTGCAGGAAGAGCAGCGCCGCTAATAATGATCGCATCGGCAGGAATCCGCTGGCTCGGGCAAACATCGCCGGCCTCCGCGTAGTAGGTGGTCGTTGCGGTCAGTATCGGGGTAGTGAAGCTACTACCGGTAGCCAGCAAGGTGCCGCCGACCGGCGCATCGTACCAGCGGATCTGCGCGGTATCGGTTGCCGTCAGCGTTACCGAGCCGGGTCCGCAGCGGCTGTCCGACTGTGTGACCGGATCGGCGGTAAGCGGAAGTATCGTTGCAACCGCCGGCACGCGGTTACTCGGACAAAGCGTTCCTGCTTCCGCGTAATAGGTCGTCGTGGTGGTCAGGGCGGGCGTGACGAATGTGTAGCCCGAAGCCAGTACGCTGCCACCACTTGCGGTTGCATACCAACGCACAGCGGCCGTATCGGTTGCAGTAAGCGTCAGGCTGCCATCACCGCAGCGACTACCGTCTTGTATCACCGGATCCGCGGTAACGGCATTCACCACCGCGGTCACCGCTACCAACGGGCCGGGACAGTTACCAGCGGCCTGGGCATAGTAGGTCGTCGTTGTCTGAAGTACCGGTGTGGTAAAGCTCGTGCCCGTTCCCACCAAGGTCCCGCCGCTGGCGGCATCGTACCATTCGATCGGGCTGGTGGACACAGCCTGCAATTGCACACTGCCGTCACCGCAACGGGAAGCGCCGGTAGTTGACGTGAGTGAACTGATCGCCGAAACGGTTACCCGCAGCGTGTCACTCAGTCCGGTACATCCGCCCGCGTTCACCCGTGCACGATAGACTCCGGTAACGGAGGCAACGTAATCGACCGCGGTCGCACCGGGAATATCGACACCGTCGCGCTGCCACTGATACGTCGTGGCGTTGGCAGGTGAAGCCGTCAGCGTGACGGTTGCTCCCTGACAAAGCTGTGTCGTGCCAGCAGCGGTGAGTCCGATGGTTGGCGCACCATACGCGCGTCCAGGAGAACCGCCATAACAGCCGGCGAACCAACTGGCCGGATCATTCGGATCTGCAGACCCGGCAACACGCTCAAGTGTGAAGCCGGCTCCATCGGCGGTAACCGGCCAGGGCGCGAAGTCGTCATAGAAGACCGAGCCGAACAATTGGTCATCGCGGTTAAAGAGCCGGAGCTCTTCGCCTCCATTATTGAAATCAAATCCGAAGTCGCCGATCACATTGGTTACTGCCGGATTGATCGAAGCGAACTTGTCAAGATCCGAGGCCAGGACCAGGTAACCGCCCGCCGGGAGTACGGTGCCGGTCGGAAGGGTGTAGGTATGATTATCGGCATCGTCACGGAATTTCCAACCGGATATATCAAGATCGAAAGCAGCAGGGTTGCGCAACTCGATCCAGTCGCCGGTGTTCCAGGCGGAATCGCTGTTGAAATTGATCTCGCTGAATTCGACCTGCGCAGCGGCCGCGCTGCCGTTGAAGTAGGCCGTGATCGCGTCGCTGGAAGTGAAATTATAGGTGACCGAACGGTTCGGGTTGTTCGAGCTGATGGTCGTGTTGGAACGCCAGTGATCGAACGAATAACCGGGGTTGGGAATGGCGGTGATCGTCACCGGATTGCCATTGAAGTAAACGCCGGACCAGGGATAGGATGTCGGGGTGATCGTGGAGATCTCGATACGTCCGGCACCGGCCGGTTGGACCTGGAGCGTCAGCGTGACCTGACCGGAGAGTCCGAACTCACTTTGAATTTGTCCGCGCACGTTCGAAGGTCGCTGACTGGCAAAGGTCAGCATGCTTTGAATGTTGCTGAGCCAGTCGGAGTTATTGCTGCCCCAGGCGAATTGGTACGCCATGTCGGTCGAGATCGTATCCCGATACATATACGCCACCTGCTGCACGTTCGACGGCAGGAAGATGGTGTTGATCAGGTCCGCGTAACGGTTGATGAAGTAGCGACGGAAGACCGTGTTCTGCGTCAGCGCGTCGAAGATGTCGGAGTTGTAATTCTGCGGGCTGGGATTGCGGGCCACGGACAACATGTTATTCGTGACCGAACCGTACAAGCCCAAACCGAAGTCGAGGTCGTAGATGAGGTAGCGGAATTTGCCTCCTTCCTTCCGGGGTCGCCAGAGCTTCAGGTTGTTGTTGCCTCCTCCCATCCAGTCGTCGTTCGGATAGTAGGTTTCGGCGATGAAGTAATCGGCCATGTTCTGAAGGTCCATCATGGACGCGACGGAATCGTAGTAGGCAGGATCGGAGGGCGAAACCGTCGTAGCATAGTTGTACAACTTCCAAAAGGCATCGGTGCTTCCACGCTTGACCTCGATGCCGGAAGCGAAATAACTTTCCTTCAGGAGGTCGATCTCATCGTCGTCGTAGCCGTAGTTGAGTTTGACCCAGTGATGGTCGTCGTTCTCCCGGGTATAGTACACGCCCCAGTTGCCGCCGTTGAGGAACAGGAGACAAGGCTCATAGGCCACATAATCGTTGAACGTCGTTCGGAGTAGTCGTTGCATGAGGGGATCCCGCATGCGCGCATTCGACCGATCATTGCCGGTCATGTGCAGGATGAAATTATCCCATCCGGTCATCCAGGGTTTCAACGACTCCATCGGATAATCGAGGCTCGAAAGGCCGTAGCGGTCGCCGAGGTTGATCTCAAAGCTCTTTTGGGGAGCGGAACGTGACCAGCCACCGGTGATCTTCAGGCCGCCGTTGAAACGAAATGCCCGCTGGCGCGCGCGGTCGAAGAACTCGACCGTTACCGGTTTCTCCCAATCCATCCAATAGTTGGCGCCCCAGTGCGGAGTGTTCGGATCGGCGTTGGGTCCTTCGACGTATATGCCAGTGTTGTAATCCCAGAGGTTGTCGGGATCGGTGGTCAGTGAATACACCGGCAAGCGACTGTTCACACCGATGAAATAAGAGTTCGTAATGGTAGTACCCGGCAATACGCCGGAGGCGAACACCCGGGCGCGTACGGTGATGGCGGTATCGTTCAAGGTGATCGGACCGGAAGCAAGCGGAGATGAGGATGTCACATCACTGCCGTCGAGCGTATAGCGTACCTGTCCGCCCGGATAGGTGGTGGTGATCGTCAGCGATTGCGCGGATGCATAGAAGCCCGCGGCCTTCGAGAAGACGGGAATGCCGGCATACCCGCTTCCGCAGGACGACGCGTTGTTCGAAGCATCGGGTGTCGGTTGGTCCGTGAGGCACCAGGAGCCGCCGTCGGGAATGCGGGCAACGGCATGGTCCGCTTCGAGACTTCCGGTGGCTTTCCAGTCAAGGACGTTTCCCGCAGGATCGGAAAGCCAGACCGTCTCACCGGTGCGACTCAGTTTAAAACCCGTATGGAAATACATCTTCGCCGGAGCGCGGAACCAGGAAGGAAGACTGTAGAAGGAACCCGCGCCGGGATTGCACAGGAAGCTCAACCAGAAACGACCGCTGAGGTCGGTGTTGGTGGTGTTCAAATTATGGACCTCGATCGCGAGGACATTATTCCCGGGCAAGAGTGCAGCCTTCAGTGTCGCTGCGTCCACATGAAAAGAATCGGGTAACTGTCCCTGGTACATCACCGCTTCGTGCGAACTGGCCGAGACGGCATTCCAGGCGGGACGAATTCCGGGTACGCCGATGTTGGCGCGGGCGATCTCGATACCATTGAGGTAGGCGACGAAAGCGTCGTCGTAATCGGCATGGAATACCGCGTCGAGGATCTTCGCTGTATCGGCAATGGAGAATGTACGGCGAGAATAGGCCGATATCGTGGTGGAGATGGTCGTACCATCATCCCCATCGCCGTAGCCGATGCCGCCGGTACCGGAATTCCAGGAACCGTCGTTGAAGGACGTGTTGCGCCAGTTCGTATCGGGTGGCGCGGAAGTGTTGGCGCGATAACGCCAGGTATCGTTCTCCCGCACGGCGGTTTGCCAGGTGGCGGTGATCTCCGTTTTCACCGGATCGGCAGCCACCAGCAGCAGGTGGTCTTGCGGTCCGAGCGAATACGATGGAAAGACGAACTTCCGCAAGTCGAGTGAATCGTCCGAGATCGCGTAACCGCTCAGGTCAACCGGAGAACTTCCGCTGTTGAACAATTCGATCCAATCATCCGACTCCTGGTACTCGTCGAGGAAGGTCGCAAGGTTAGACGGTTGAATCTCGTTGATGCGGATCTGCGCACTGACGGTATTCAATGAAAAGCATAAGAGCAACAGCCAAAGCCTGAAGATGGCCTGGCCCGAAAAAAAACGGTGCATGAGAGGGTCATTGGTGTGTGTTACGAAATTGTATCATTCTGGGAGAAAAAGCGGATGAATCGCAGGGAAAACTTACTGAAGTAGGTAATCCATCCAATTCACGGTTAAATCCGCTCTCACCCGAGGGGGTCACTCACTCAAATATGAGTAAATTATTTTTAATCAATATGTTAAACATGATAAAGCGTACAATTCCAGTACCCTTCCTATGCCTGCCCCTATACATTCCCCTGTCAAAACAAAAGCCCTGATTAGTGTTGACTATCAGGGCTTTATGAGGAATTTGGTTGACCCGTAAGGATTCGAACCTTAACAGACAGAATCAAAATCTGTAGTGCTACCGTTACACCACGGGTCAATCAATGGGAGCGCAAAGGTAATAAATGGTTTGAAATCCAAGCAGGTGGAGGGCAATTTTTTGCGAAAAAACGCCCTTTTTCGCTGATTCCTCCTATTGGCGAGTGCCAATGAGGTAGATATCCCAGGTGTCGTCGAGCGCGTTGTCCTGCAGGTGAAAATCGCGGGTGGAGATGTCGACCGTCTGCTTCACCTTGTCCTTCAGCTTGTTCCGCATCAGGTTCGTGATCAGGTTGTAGGGCGCCGTCAACCAGGAGGCCGGCAGGATCTTGTGCAGTCCGAAGATGTCGAAGCGCAGGATCATGCGCACGAACTTGCCGTTCTCCGCGTAGTAGGTGTTCACTTTCTCGTTGCCGTTGAGCCCTTTCAACTCGAACTGCTTCGTGAGCGAACCGATCTCCGAACGCATTTCGTCGAAGGTGTACTCGTGCACGTGGAACGGATTCCGCGCGAGCGACTTCTTCACGTTCGGAGTCGTGACCAACAGTCGCCCTCCGGGGCGCAGGACGCGCAGGCACTCGGCCAGAAACTCCTTCCGCTTCTCGATGTGCTCGATGAACTGAAAGGCCGTCACCACATCGAACGACTGGTCCGGAAAAGGCAAGGGCGGCACCGCTCCCTGTCGGAACGAGAGGTTGGTGATCGAACTGTAACGCTGCGCGTTATCGGCCACCGTGGCCGCGTCGTAATCGACGCCTTGTATGTTCCGGGCCGAACGCGCCATCAGAGCCGTTCCGTAAGCATTGCCACAGCCGACATCCAGTACATCTTTGCCTGTGATGTAGGGTACGGCGAATTCATACGCGAACTGACATCGCTGATACGTAACGTTGTTGGCCTCGTCCTGGTGGGCGCGTTCGTGGGTGCTCATGGGGTGGCAAAGATAGGGAAAGGGAGGGACGAGGGACGTGGGAAGTAGTTGCGAGGAGCGAGACCGGGAGCGAGGGACGGGGGACGAGGGACAGGGGAAGTAGTTGCGAGGAGCGAGACCGTGACCGAGGGACGTGGGACGAGGGACGGGGGGCGTGGGACGTGGGAAGTAGTTGCGAGGAGCGAGACCGGGACCGAGGGACGAGACCGAGACCGAGGGACGTGGGACGAGACCGAGGGACGAGCGATGTGGGGCGGGTGACGAAGTGAGGTTTGGTTGTATCACGCTATTCAGCTACAAGAATGAATGACGAAGACTTCCCTTGACAGTATGAATTACCTCCGTAATTCGTCGCTCGTCCCTTGTCCCGTTTCAATAGGTAAATGCTGAAGACTTCCCATAACCACACGAATAACCTTCGCCATTCGTCCCTCGCCCCACGTCCCTCGTCCCGTTTCATCACAATGGCCGTGCTCTGAAACGAAAAAAGCCCACCATTCGGCGGGCTTTGATATCGTTGGAGGAACTGTTTATCGGCTGATCAACACGCGTTTGCTGCCGAGTTCGCGGTTGTCGAGAAAGAGCTTGCAGAAGTAGACGCCCTGCGGGAGATCGGCTACGTCCATGCGGAGTTGTTCCGTGGCGCTTTCGCGGCGAAGGGTGCGGACGGCTTTGCCCGTGAGGTCGTAGAGTTCGAACAACAGGCTGCCGTTGATGTTCCCGACGTTCGCCTGGAGGAAGTTGCGCGCAGGATTGGGATAGACCGAGAAGTCGACGCTCTCGTTGATGTGCGACAAGCCGGTGGTCATCGCCGGGATCCACGGACTGAGGTCGATGTAATCGAGTTCGTTGCCGTCGCCGGCGTCTTCATTCGAGAGATAAATCTCGTTGTTGCTCCAGAAGCTGACGGCCTCTCGCTGTGCCCAGGTGCCGTTGATGCTGATCAGGGTATGCTGACCGCCGAAGAAATCATCGCCACTGAAACCGCGGAACAGGTGGATACGCGTGTTGGCAATGAGAATGACGCTGCTGCCGTCGGGACTGATATCCGCCGAGGTCGTGCGGTCGTTGGTGTAAAAGCTGTCGACAAGCGTCGCGCTATACGAGCCGGGATCGTCGGACAAGCGGTACATCTTCGTGTAACCGATCGCGTCGCCGTCCGCTTTGGTGAACAGGTACAGGTGGCCGTTGAAATGAAAGAAGGCTTCCACATCAAAGTTCATCCAGGGAGACGGGAACGCATGCTGGTCCGGAAAGGTGAAGCTGATCTCCTCCGCCGTTACCGTCGTACCAGAGACATAGGACGGATACGGTACCCGGTAGATCCGGAGGTTGGTCCGGTCACAATCGTTATTACCGAAATCACCGATGTACAACCAGGTGCGCGAAACATCGTGGCAGAGGTCTTCCCAATCGTCGTTCACCGCGTTCAGCACGGTGACGGTGCGTGAAAGCGTTCCGGTATTGGAGACCTTGTAGAGGTTGTTATCGCCGTACCCGTCGTTGTGCGTCCAGAAGCTGGAACCGCCGGTGAACGAAAGTCCGGAGGACTCATTCACCTGGGCAGGAAGCGTACCCATGTAAACCGGGTTGACCGCCATCGACGGCCAGGCCGCTGCCGTGAGCAGAGCGGCCAGGATGATCAACCGGAGTATGTTGCGTAGGATGTTATTCATGTGTCGAACTTTGAGGTTTCCCGCGCCTGCGGGAACTTTTCAAAGTATACGGCGGCGGCAAATGTAAAAAAATGATAAACAGTTGTTTACCTTACAATGAAAGTAGGTGCCCACCCTTTCCAACCATTCATTTTCAAACCTACTTTTTGCCATTGACAGACGAAAAAGCAGCCCGATTTGCGCCTTCAACTGCCACCTTGTTGCATTCCTCTCATTTTGGGAAATCCGGGAGATTAACCGATGTCCCAAATTCACCTTAAAAAGGCTTCCTTCCTTAAAATTTTTACCTTCGCACGCACTTCTTTTTGCTCCCAACGAATTCAAATTCCATGAATTATAACCGCATCAACAACCTGGTGGGCTGGCTGGTCTTCCTGATCGCTTCCTACGTTTACATCTCGACCATCGAGCCTACCGGATCCTTTTGGGATTGCGGCGAGTTCATCGCCACCGCCCACAAACTCGAAGTCGGTCACCCGCCGGGCGCTCCTTTCTTCCTGCTCCTCGCGCGCGTGTTCATCATCTTCGGCGGACCCGACAACATCGCCCACGTACCGGTGATGGTGAACATCCTGTCGGCGCTGATGAGCGCCTTTACCATCCTCTTCCTGTTCTGGACCATCACGGCTATCTCCAGGAAGCTGACGATCGGCAAGGGTGAGGTAACGACCGACAAACTCGTAGCCGTCATGGGTGCCGGAGTGGTCGGCGCGCTGGCCTATACCTTCTCGGATTCATTCTGGTTCTCCGCTGTCGAAGGGGAAGTTTACGCCAGCTCCTCGTTCTTCACGGCGATCGTCGTGTGGCTGATCTTCAAGTGGGACGCCGTCGCCGACGAGAAGCACAACCTGCGCTGGCTGATCCTGATCGCCTACCTGATGGGCCTCTCTGTGGGAGTTCACTTGTTGAACCTCCTCGCGATCCCGGCCCTTGCCTACGTGATCTATTTCCGCAAAACGCAGAAGGCGACCACCAAGGGGATCATCTACACCTTTCTCATCAGTTGCGCGGCACTGGTCTTCATCCAGTATGGCGTCATCCAGGAAGTCATCACCCTCGCCGGATCGTTCGACCTGTTCTTCGTGAACACGCTGGGCCTGCCGTTCGGATCGGGTATCATCTTCTACGGACTCCTGATCGTCGGCCTGCTCACCTGGGCGCTGATCTACACCAAGCGCAAGGACCTGCCGGTCTGGAACACCTCGATCCTGTGCGTGGTCTTCATCCTCATCGGTTACACCTCGTTCGCGCAGATCCTGATCCGCTCGAACGCCAACCCGCCGCTCGACGAGAACAATCCGGAAAACGTTTTCAGCTTCATCTCTTATCTGAAGCGTGAGCAGTATGGCGATCGTCCGCTGTTCTATGGTCAGTTCTACAACGCGAAAGTCGTTGACCAGAAAGAAGGCGAGCGCACCTGGGCCAAGGTGCCGGGTGAGTCGAAGTACGTGGATGCCGGCCGCAAGGTGGAAGCGGTGTACGAAGCCGACAAGACCACCATCTTCCCGCGCATGTGGAGCAACCAGGCCAACCACGTACAGGAGTATAAGAAGTGGGCTGATGTCAAAGGCGACCGCACGCCGAGCTTCGGTGAGAACCTGAAGTTCTTCTTCGTCTATCAACTGGGCGAGATGTACTGGCGTTATTTCATGTGGAACTTCGTCGGACGTCAGAACGACCTGCAGGGTCCCGGCGGCATCACGAAAGGCAACTGGCTTTCGGGTATCAAGTTCCTCGACGAAATGCGTCTCGGTCCGCAGGACAAGCTGCCCGAAAGCATGACCAACAACCGGGCGCGCAACACCCTGTACTTCCTGCCGTTCATCCTCGGCATCATCGGACTGATCTACCACTTCAACCGCGACAACAAAGACGCCTGGGTCGTGTTCCTGCTGTTCTTCATGACCGGCATCGCGATCGTCATTTACCTCAACGGTACTCCGCAACAGCCGCGCGAGCGTGATTACGCCTATGCCGGCTCCTACTACGCCTACGCGATGTGGATCGGTATCGGCGTGCTGGCGATCTACGACTTTTTGCGAAAACGCATTCCGAGTACGGTGGCGGCCTTCACCTCCACCCTGCTCTGCACCTTCGCCGTGCCGGTGGTCATGGCCAAAGCCGAATGGAACGACCACGACCGTTCGAACCGTTATACCTCGCGCGACTTCGCCGTCGATTACCTCGAATCCTGCGAACGCAACGCGATCCTGTTCACCAACGGCGACAACGACACCTTCCCGCTCTGGTACGCCCAGGAGGTGGAAGGCGTGCGCACGGATGTGCGGGTCGTCAACCTGAGCCTGCTGAATACCGACTGGTACATCGACCAGCTCCGACGGAAGTATTACGATTCCGACCCGATCAACATCAGTTGGACGCAGGACAAGTACATCCTGGGCCGTCGCGATTACGTTCCGTTCTACGATCGCGGCATGACCGAACCGATCGAATTGAAGAAGCTCGTGGATTTCATGGGCAGCGACGATCCGGCCGCCAAGGCACGCACCCAGGGCGGTGAGATGATCAATTACTATCCCGGAAAACGCATCAAGCTCACGATCGACTCCGCCGCGGTGATGGCGAACGGCGCCGTATCGAAAGAAGACGCCGATAAGATCGTGAAGGAGATGGTGTGGGACGTTTCGGGCAACTACCTGATGAAGAACGATCTCATGATCCTCAACATCCTGGCCAACAACAACTGGAAGCGCCCGATCTATTTCGCCACCACCGTTGGTTCCGACAATTACCTGAACCTCGAGCCATACTTCCAGCTCGAAGGCCTCACTTACCGCATCGTGCCGATCCGCAACGACCAGCGTACCGACATCGTTCCGGGCCGCGTGAACAAGGACATCATGTACAACAACGTGATGAACAAGTTCGTGTTCGGCAACATGAACGACGAGCACGTGTACCTCGACGAGAACAACCTGCGCATGACCACCAACTTCCGCATCAACTTCTCCCGCCTGGCGGAAGAGCTGATGAATGCCGGTCGGCGCGACTCCGCCATCAAGGTGCTCGACAAATGCGTGGAAGTCATGCCCGACAAGCAGGTTCCATACAACTACTTCATGACCAAAGTTGCCGAACTGTACTACCGTGCCGCCGGCATCTACGGAGTGACCGATACGCTGGCGGGCAACGATCTGGAGCTCAACCGCAAGAACGAGTTGATCGGCAAGGGCAACGCCATCGCGGAACGCATCTCGGAGATCTACAACAACAACATGGAGTATTACCTGTCGCTCAAAGGCACTCCTTATTACAAGTTGGTGGATACCGACATGAACCAGGCCCTGTACATCCTGCAGGCGCTTTCCGGTACGATGAAACAAACCAACCAGAAGGAACTCGCCGACAAGATCGAGAAACGCTTCATGGAGCAGGCACAGAAAGCCGGCTTCTGATCGGAACGTCCTATCTTCGGGTTCCGGCTCGGAACGAAGGAGACCACTCTTTCGCCCGGCCCGGAACCCGAAGTGTTTTCAGCCCATGCTGTTGCTTCAACAACTCTTTCGTTCGCTGCTCTGGCGGGTGGAGACCACGGAAAAGGTCCTTTACCTGACGTTCGACGACGGGCCCATTCCGGAGGTGACGCCCTGGGTGCTGGAGGAATTGCAGCGTCATCAGGCGAAGGCGACTTTCTTTGTAGTGGGCGAAAACGTCCGGAAGCACCCCGAGCTGTTGCAGCGCCTGCAGGCCGGCGGTCACACGGTAGGCAATCACACGGAACATCATGTCAACGGCTGGAACACCCCGACCCGTGCCTATCTGCGCGAGGTTCAGGAATGTGATCGCCGTGTCGGATCCCGGCTGTTTCGTCCGCCCTACGGTCGCATCCGACTGACGCAGATCCGGGCGTTGCGCAAACGTTTCCGGATCGTCATGTGGGATGTCTTGAGCAAGGATTACGATCGCGGTATCCAGCCGAACGAATGCCTGCAACGCGTGTTGCGCAGTGCAAGGCCGGGATCGATCGTCGTTTTCCACGACAGCCTGAAAGCCGAAGAACGATTGCGCCACGCGCTTCCCCGGGTTCTCGGACATTTTTCGGAACTTGGTTATCGATTCGAGGCCTTACCCGCCTGATCCAGCCTGCGCCCTCCATGTCGTTCCATTACCGCATCCGGTCAGCCGCGCGTGCCGCAGGGATCCTGCTGCTGTTGCTGGTATGCTTACAACGAAGCGCAGCTCAGGAACAGCGCGGCGTGATGGGCATCGGCATCTCGGCCGGCGGCACGAATTACATCGGCGAACTGGACGACAACTTCACGCTGGTGTTTACCCGGCTCGGTGCCGGTGCGCACGTCAACTTCCTTTTCTTCTCGCGCGTACACATTCGCCTGGCCGCTTTCCATGGACGGGTGACGGCCGACGACGCGCGCGGTACGTTTTCCGGAAACGAATCCCGCAACCTGAATTTCTTCAGCGACATCGACGAGGCCGGCATCCACGTCCTGTACAAACTCGAATCGCGCAACAAAGGCTTTTCGAAGCGCAACCGGATCGCGCCTTACCTCTTCGCCGGTCTCGGTTACTTCCGTTTCGATCCGAAGACCACGCGCAACGGCGTCACGTACCGGTTGCAGAAAGTCGGTACCGAAGGACAGTACCTCTCTTCGGGCAACTATCCCGATCCATACAAATTGCAGCAGTTCTGCATTCCAATGGGCATCGGTTTCCAGGTGAAGATCACGTCCAACTTCGACTTCGGTGTGGAGACGGGCTTTCGCCGGCTGTTTACGGATTACCTCGACGACGTCAGCGGTCGCTATCCCGACAAAGCGCAAATGTTACAGGAACAAGGACCCGTCGCGCTCTACCTTTCCGACCCTTCCAACGACCCTGATCTGCCAAACGGAAAAGCCAGCTTCTCCAAACGCGGCAACCCCAAGGCGATGGACTGGTACGTCTACACCAACGCCCATCTCACCTACTATTTCACCACAGCACTCTTCGGCTCCTATAAATTGAAAAATCAGTTCCGGGACGGGAGTTGTAAGGGGTTGTTGAGGAGGTGAACGTGGTGATTGGTGATTGGTGACTAGTAATTGGTAATTGGTAATTGGTAACTAGTAACTAGTAACTAGTAACTAGTAATTGGTAATTGGTAATTGGTAACTAGTAACTGGTAACTAGTAACTAGTAATTGGTAATTGGTAATTGGTAATTGGTAATTGGTAATTGGTAATTGGTAATTATTAATTAGTTCTTAGTTACCAGTTTCTAGTTACCAGTTTCTAGTTACCAGTTTTTAGTTACCAGTTTCTAGTTACCAGTTTCTAGTTACCAGTTTCTAGTTACCAGTTT
>ERZ724521.185-NODE-185-length-26259-cov-4.673905_pt1 | contig 26259 bp, 17 predicted proteins | sample MGYA00376054_ERZ724521 | MGnify/ENA primary metagenome ERZ724521 (study PRJEB28724, sample SAMN07190883) | activated sludge metagenome | isolation source: activated sludge of sewage treatment plant in Hong Hong | place: Hong Kong | collected 2016-03-17 ... | reverse complement strand
GGACCCCAAGGCCGACATCCTGTTCACCCTCGACCGGATGAAACAGCCGGACTTTCGGATCAGCGTCATCGCCGACGTGACCTGCGACATCAACGGCAGCATTCCGTCCACGACGCGGGCCACGACCATCGACGATAAGTTCATGGGCTATGACCCGGTGAGCGAACGGGAAACGGAGCCGTTCTCCAAGGAGGCGATCACCGTGATGGCCATCGACAACCTTCCCTGCGAACTGCCACGGGATGCTTCAGACGGATTTGGCAAACACCTGCTCGAGCGCGTCATGCCGAGCCTTTTGGGCGACGACAACGATGGCGTCGTGGAGCGCGCGACGATCGCCGGGAACGGCGAACTCACAAGCCGGTTCGAATACCTGAAAGATTACGTAGCGGGAGCCTGAGCCCGCATCAGCCGATCGCCTTGAGGTCGGCGATGGTGCGCAATGGGTCGGGGGAGGAGAAGACCGTATTGCCGGCAACCAGCACATCGGCTCCTGCCCGTACCAGCGCGCCGGCATTCGCCAGGTCCACCCCGCCATCCACTTCGATCTTCGCTTTGGAATTGCGCCGCGCGATCATGTTGCGCAGCTTTTCGATCTTTTCGTAGGTCCGCTCGATGAACTTTTGTCCGCCGAAGCCGGGATTGACACTCATCACCAGCACCAGGTCGAGGTCCTGTACGATGTCGTCGAGCAATTCGACGGAGGTGTGCGGGTTGATGCTCACGCCCGGCGCCATGCCGGCCGCGCGGATCTCCTGCACGGTGCGGTGGAGGTGGGGGCAGGCTTCGTAATGAACGGTCAGCACTTCGGCGCCGGATTCCCGGAAGCGGGTGATGTACCGCTCCGGTTGCACGATCATCAGGTGTACATCCAGCGGCTTGCGCGCGTGCTGGCGGATGGCGTTCAGCACCGGGAACCCGAAGGAGATGTTCGGCACGAAGACCCCGTCCATGATGTCGATGTGGAACCAGTCGGCTTCGCTGCGGTTGATCAGTTCCACATCGCGCTGGAGGTTGCCGAAATCGGAGGAGAGTATGGAAGGGGCTATAAGGGGCATGGTGCAGGTGCTATCGTGTGGTGAAATTACGGATAACATCGAAAAAGGCAGGAAACAAAAAAGAGGGCTTTTGCGCCCTCTTTTGCCTCGGATGCCCGCCGCAGGCGGATCAACCCAGGTAGGTCTTCAGGATCTTGGAACGGGAGGTATGCTTCAGCCGGCGGATCGCCTTTTCCTTGATTTGGCGTACGCGCTCACGGGTAAGATCGAAACGTTCGCCGATCTCTTCGAGGGTCATCGGCTGTTCGCCGGCCAGTCCGAAGTAGAGGCGGATGACATCGGCTTCGCGGGTGGTGAGCGTATAGAGTGCGCGTTCCACTTCACGGCGAAGCGATTCCTTGATGAGCGTATGGTCGGGGTTCGGCTGGTCGTCGTCGCCGAGTACGTCCATCAGCGTGCTGTCCTCGCCCTGTTGCAGGGGAGCGTCCATGCTCACGTGACGGCCCGAGGTACGCAGGGCTTCCTTGATGTCGTCGATGTTCATCGACATCGCCTCGGCGATCTCTTCCGGCGACGGTTCGCGCTCGTATTCCTGCTCGAGTTTGGAAAAGGTCTTGTTGATCTTGTTGATCGACCCGATCTTATTCAGGGGAAGGCGCACGATACGCGACTGTTCGGCCAGGGCCTGGAGGATGGACTGACGGATCCACCATACGGCATAGGAGATGAACTTGAAACCACGGGTCTCGTCGAAACGTTGGGCCGCTTTGATCAGGCCCAGGTTGCCTTCGTTGATGAGGTCGCCCAGGGTAAGTCCCTGATTCTGGTATTGTTTTGCCACGGATACCACGAAACGCAGGTTGGCCTTGGTGAGGCGTTCCAGTGCTTTGGCATCACCTTTCTTGATGAGTTGGGCGAGGCGTACTTCTTCTTCCGCCGTAATCAGCTCGACACGGCCGATTTCCTGTAAATACTTGTCTAAAGAGGCGGTCTCCCGGTTGGTGACCTGCTTGGTGATTTTTAACTGACGCATGCTCCCTCGCTTTCTATAATAAAAGAATATGGTCGTGAAACGGGAGGATATTCAATTGGTTTCAGATTTTAAGCGGAATAACGGTCCTGCCTGCCCATTGTAAGGTTTCCCGGCCTTTGCGGACGACTTCATGACCGACACCTAAAAACCGCGAAAAAAAATCAAAATCAACACCAATGCTGAGGGTAATTTCGTGTTGTTGAATCCTGAATTGGTCGTTTTCAATGAGAAGCGGAGTGCTTCGGATCGGTTAGCACACGAATGACACGGATATCACGGATGCTCACGGAAAAAACCGTGTAAATCCGTTTTATCCGTGTAGTCCGTGTGCCAAAGCAACAAGGCATCACGAGTAACTTTTTCCTCTAAACATCTTCACTATTGAACAGAAACAAAAAAGCCGCCGGAAAACTCCGGCGGCTTTGTGTATGCGGGTACTGTGAGATCAATCCCGCGGCTGACTTTCGGTCGGCTTCTGGCGCGGGGGACGGCGCTCGCCCGGTGCGGGCATGCCTTCCGGCTTCGGAAGCAACACTTTCCGCGAGAGGCGGAACTTGCCGGTCTTCTTGTCGATGTCGATCAGTTTGACCTTGATCTTTTCGCCTTCTTTGAAGACATCCTTCATGGAATCGAGACGCTCCCAGCTGATCTCGGAGATGTGGAGCAGGCCGTCTTTACCCGGCAGGAATTCCACGAACGCGCCGAAGTCCATGATGTTCTTCACTTTGCCTTCGTACACTTCGCCGATATCTGGAACCTGGACGATGGCCTTGATGCGCGCCTTGGCCGCTTCGATGCCGGCCTTGTCGCTCGACGCGATCTCGATGATGCCTTCGTTGTTGATCTCTTCGATGGAAATCTGCGTGTTGGTCTCGCGCTGCATTTCCTGGATGACCTTGCCACCCGGTCCGATGACGGCGCCGATGAATTCCTTGGCGATGATCATCTTCTCGATGCGCGGCGCGTGCGGCTTGTAGTCCTCACGCGGTGCGGAGATCACCTTCAGCATTTCGCCGAGGATGTGCAGACGACCGGCCCGTGCCTGGTGCAGGGCGGCCAGCATGATGTCGAAGGAAAGACCCTGGATCTTGAGGTCCATCTGACAGGCAGTGATGCCTTTCGACGTACCCGTGACTTTGAAATCCATGTCGCCGAGGTGGTCTTCGTCGCCCAGGATGTCGCTGAGTACCGCGTGGCGGCCTTCCTTGTTCATGATCAGACCCATCGCGATGCCCGAGACGGGACTCGTGATCCGGATGCCGGCATCCATCAGCGCGAGTGTGCCGGCGCAGACGGTGGCCATGGAGGAGGAGCCGTTCGACTCGAGGATATCGGATACGATACGGACCGTGTAGGGATTCTCGGTATCGCCGGGCAGTACTTTCTTGAGGGCGCGCATGGCCAGGTTGCCGTGGCCGATCTCGCGGCGTGCCGGAGCGCGGTTGGGCTTCACTTCACCGGTCGAGAAACCGGGGAAGTTGTAGTGGAGCATGAACTTGGTCGAACCTTCGTACATGGCCACGTCGATCATCTGCTCGTCGAGCTTGCTGCCGAGGGTGACGGTCGTGAGCGACTGCGTCTCGCCGCGGGTGAAGATCGAGGAACCGTGCGGGGAGGGTAGGTAATCCACTTCGCACCAGATCGGACGTATGTCGGTGCTCTTGCGGCCGTCGAGGCGGATGCCTTCGTTGATGATGCAGTTACGCATCGCGTCGCTCTCGATGTCGAAGTAGTAACGGTCGACGAGCGGCTTCAGCTCGTCACGTTGCTCTTCGGGGATGGACGCGATGAAGGCTTCCTTGATCTTCGAGAAGGCTTCGCTGCGCTCGTGCTTGTTCGGGTTGGCCGAACGGGCGATGGCGTACACCTGGTCGTAGAGTTCTTTCCGCATGCGCTCGCGGAGGGCTTCGTCGTTGGTCTCGTGCGAGTAAACGCGCTTGGGCTTGCTGCCGGCCATTTGGCGCAGCTCTTCCTGCACTTCACACTGCTTGACGATGGCCAGATGCGCGAAGCGGATGGCTTCGAGCATCTCTTCTTCGCTCACCTGTTCCATTTCACCTTCCACCATCACGATGGAGTCCTTCGAACCGGCTACGATCAGGTCGATGTCGGCCTTCGCGAGCTCATCGGTATAAGGATTGATCACGAACTTGCCGTCGATGCGCGCGACGCGCACTTCGGAGATCGGACCGTTGAACGGAATGTCGGAGATGGTAATGGCCGCGGAAGCCGCGAAGCCGGCGAGGGCGTCGGGCTGGACGTTCTTGTCGCCCGAGATGAGGGTGACCATCACCTGGGTGTCGGCATGGTAGTCATCCGGGAACATCGGACGCAGAGCGCGGTCGATCAGTCGGGAGATGAGGATCTCATATTCCGACATGCGGCTTTCGCGCTTGAGGAAGCCGCCGGGGAAACGTCCGACAGCGGAGAATTTTTCCTGGTAGTCGACGGTCAGCGGAAGAAAGTCCGCGCCGGCTTTGGGTTCCGTGTTGGAGACCACGGTGGCGAGCAACATGGCATCGCCCATGCGTACAACGACGGATCCGTCGGCCTGCTTGGCCAGACGTCCCGTTTCGATCGTGACCTTACGGCCATCGCCGAGGTCGAATTCTTTGATAATTGCTTTCTGTGACATAGTACCGCTTTGTGCCTCGTTAAAAACAGAAAAGGCAAACCACCCTGGCTGCCTTTTCCGAATCTGAGGATCTTTGAATTATTTTCGAATGTTTAGTTCCGCGATGATCTTCCGGTAACGATTGATATCGTTCTTGTGAAGATAGTCGAGCAGGGCCCGGCGCTTACCGACGAGGCGGATCAGCGCGCGCTGGGTCGAGAAGTCTTTCTTCGCAACCTGCATGTGCTCGGTCATATGGGAAATGCGCTCGGTGAAGAGGGCGATCTGTCCTTCTGCCGTACCGGTATTGGTCTCGGCGCCACCGAACTTCTTGAAAATCTGCTTTTTCGCTTCAGTTGTCAGCTTCATGTTACTTCCTCGAATACTTAAGGGTCAATAAACGAGGTGCAAATGTACGAAAATTTCCAGAATAGCTAGACTTCCCGATTAATTTTTCAGGAAGCCAAGGAGTTGGGCCAGCTTGGCCTTGAGTTCCCGGCGGTCGACGATAAAGTCCAAAAAACCGTGTTCCAGCACGAATTCGGCGGTTTGGAAGCCTTTGGGGAGGTCTTTTCCGATGGTTTCTTTCACGACCCGTGGACCGGCGAAGCCGATCAGAGCGCCCGGTTCGGCGATGTTCAGGTCGCCCAGCATGGCGTAGGAAGCCGTGACACCACCGGTGGTGGGATCGGTCAATAAAGAGATGTAGGGAATGCCGGCATCCGACAGCAGGGTCAGCTTGGCGGAGGTCTTGGCCATCTGCATCAGGGAAAAGGCGGCTTCCATCATGCGGGCGCCGCCGGATTTGCTGATGATGAGCAACGGAATCCGGTGCTCCAGGCTGTGGTCGATCGCGCGGGCGATCTTTTCACCGACCACCGAGCCCATCGAGCCGCCGATGAAGCTGAAGTCCATACAGGCGATCACGAGGTCTTGTCCATTCACTTTGCCGACACCGGTGCGGATCGCGTCCTGGAGTCCGCTCTTGCGCTGGGACTCTTTGATGCGGTCGGTGTACTTCTTCGTGTCGACAAATTCGAGCGGATCTTCGGAGCTGAGGTTGGGGAAGAGTTCGGAAGAGGTGTTCTCGTCGAACAGGATCTCAAAGTACTCGGCGGAACCGATCCGGTCGTGGTAACCGCACTGGTCGCATACGTACATGCGCGCGGCGTGGTCCTTAGTCGGGACGATGTTCTTGCACGAAGTACACTTATGCCAAAGACCTTCCGGCGTTTCCTTCTTCTCCTTGGTGGAAGTGGTGATGCCTTCTTTGATGCGTTTGAACCAGGACATGTCGTTTGGGCTTTACAACGGCTGTTCGGCGTGGAGAATGATCAGGCGATGGTGATATCCTTGGACAGGTAAACGTCCTGAATGGCGTTGAGCAGGGCAACGCCTTCCGTCATCGGCTTCTGGAAGGCCTTCCGACCGGAGATCAGTCCTTGTCCGCCCGCCCGCTTGTTGATGACCGCGGTGGTTACGGCTTCGGAAAGGTCGCTCGCGCCTTTGGATTCGCCGCCGGAATTGATGAGGCCCATGCGGCCCATGTAGCAGTTGGCTACCTGGTAGCGGCAAAGATCGATCGGATGATCGGAGCTGAGTTCGCTGTACACTTTCGGATGCGTCTTGCCGAATGCGACAGCCGTATAACCGCCGTTGTTGGTCGGCAGTTTCTGCTTAATGATATCGGCCTGTATCGTTACGCCGAGGTGGTTGGCCTGACCGGTCAGGTCGGCGGCGGTATGATAGTCTTTTCCGTCCTTCTTGAAGCCGGGGTTACGCAGGTAACACCAGAGAATGGTCGCCATACCAAGTTCGTGCGCGTATTCGAATGCTTCGCTCACTTCCTGGATCTGGCGGGCCGACTCATCGGAACCGAAATAGATCGTAGCGCCTACGGCGACAGCGCCCATGTTCCAGGCTTCCTGCACGGTGCCGAACATGATCTGGTCGAACTTGTTCGGGTACGAAAGGAATTCGTTGTGGTTGATCTTGACGATGAATGGGATCTTGTGCGCGTACTTGCGCGAAACGGAGGCAAGCACACCATAGGTGGAAGCAACGGCATTGCAGCCGCCTTCAATGGCAAGCTTCACGATGTTCTCCGGATCGAAGTAGATCGGGTTCGGCGCGAAGGATGCACCGGCCGAATGTTCGATACCCTGGTCCACCGGCAGAATGGAAACGTAACCGGTGTCTTTCAGACGACCGTGTCCATACAAGGCCTGCAGACTGCGGATGACCTGGTTGCTGCGGTTGGTAGGGGCGAAGATGCGATCCAGGAAATCGGGTCCCGGAAGATGAAGGTGTTCTTTGGAAATGGTCTTGGACTGGTGGTTCAGCAGGCTCTCAGCGCCGGCTCCCAGCAACTCAGCGATTTTCGCAGATGACATAGTGGTGTGCATGCTTTTGAATGGCGGTAAAGGTAGGATTTATTGTGGAATTGGGTGGGGGAGTGAACAGTGAACAGTAAACAGTAAACAGTGAACAGTGAACAGTGAACAGTGATTGGGACTTGTGATTAGATATTCGTGATTTGTGATTAATAATCAACCACCAATAGCTAGTAACAAATATCCAATCACCAGTCACCAATAACTAACCACGAACAACCCGAAACTCGAAACCCGGAACCCGAAACCAGGAACCATCAGAAGGGGTACCCGATCGCCAGGTTCGGTACGATGTCGCCGATGACGAATTTTTGGTTGGGATAGACCCAGCGTTCTGACAGGTCGAGGGATGGATCGTGCAGTTTGACGGCCATGTCGAGGCGGAGGATGAAGAAGGAGAAGTTGAAGCGCATGCCCAATCCGCCGCCGATGCCGAGCTCGCGTGCGAAGGTGGAGATGCGGAACTGCGATCCCGGCCGGCTCGCGTCTTCGTTTCGTGTCCAGACGTTGCCGGCATCGACGAATGCCGCACCTTCTAATATGGTGGAGCCGAAGAGTTGGAGGAGGAAGGAACGGTACTCGACATTGGCTTCGAACTTGAAATCACCGCTCTGTTCGATGTTGAGCGATTCATTGTAAGAGCCCGGACCCAGTGTACGCGCGCTCCAGGCTCTGATGCTGCTGGCACCGCCGGCGAAGAAGCTTTTTTCAAACGGCAACGCCCGGGAGTTCCCGTACGGCAAGCCCATGCCGGTTGCAACGCGGTAAACGAGGGTGTTGTTCTTGTTGAGGATGTGGTGATAGCTCACATCCACATCCGGCTTTATGTACTGCGAAAACTTGATGCCGGAAAATACATAGCTGCCTTCTTCGTTCCGTTCCCAGTTAAACAAGGGAGCGATGCCGCGCATGACCAGCCCCGACATTTCAAAGTTCGCGCGCAGGAACCAAAAACTCTGGTTGGGCCGGATCTCCTGGTTGGTGTACAACCAGGAAAAGCGCGCGGCCGTGATGAGGTGATTTTCGTAGCTGTACCGTAAGCGCGGGTCCTGCAGGCTGTCGAGTCGAGCCTGGAAACCCAGACTCGGTTTTACATAAACGGAGTTCAGTTCGAACGGAAAAACGGAGAACCGTTGTGTTGTTGAACCGCGCCATTGGTAGCCAAAGGAGAGGTTAAGGATGGACCGGCGGAAGTCGGGACGGTCCTGGTAATTGAATCCGGTTGTCAGCGTCGACCTCGGATTGAAGTAACGGGAAGTGCTACGTGTAATGAAACCCGGCAACAGGAATTTCTTGAAAGACAGCGACACTTCCGGCCCGATCTCGTAGGTGTTGAAGAACAGGAGTCGCTTGGTTTCGAGGCTGTCGGAGAAGTTGGGAAGGGCTTCGAGCGCGCCCTTTATCCGGAATTCAAACACTTCGGCTCCGCGGAATACGTTCTTGTTCCGGTAACCGAAGGATCCCGCAATTCCCAGGTTACCTCCGGTATGCGTCGCCTCCGTTTCGAGCGTGAAGTCCTGCTTGTCGAGCGGAGTCAACTGGATGATCACATCGAGTTGACGACGACCGGAACTGTCGTCGGGGACTTCACGGAAGAGCATGTTCACGAACTTGAACACGTTCAACGATTGTAAACGGCGATAGGAGTAATCGAAGTCGCGTTGCAGGTAGCGATCGCCGCTTTTTACGAAGATGCAATCGAGCAGGGTCTGGTCGCGGATGAAGTGCTGCGGATGATTGCCTAACAGGTAATAGCCATTGACCAATTGGGTGTCAACCGGAGCAGCCGCGTTTGGATTCTTCGGATCGTAGTCGGTTTGTATGTATATGTTCCGCAGGAAATAGACCGCGTGTGAGCGTTTCGGTCCTTCGTTCGTCAGCGCCGGATCCACGTTTTCGTTGATCCGGTTGATGTACACGTACAGATCGACCCTGTGCGCGCCAACCGTCGTGTCTGCACTGAAGGAGATGTAATTCTTGCTGAACTGGTAGAAACCGCGGTCCTTCAACTCGGAGGTGACGCGTTCCCGCTCCTCTTCGAACAGTTCTTCGTTGTAGCGTGTCTCGGGCTTCAACAGGGTGGTGGTCCGGATCAACTCGAGGTATTGCTGCAAGGCGGTATCGCGTGTCGAGAAATCGACTTTCCTCAGGCGATAGGCGTCACCATAACTGATCGAATAATAGACCCGGGCTCTTCGCTTGTGGTAACTGGTGGAATCGGTGACGTTGGAATTGAAGAAACCGTTTTGCAGCAGCAAGAGGTTGATCTGGTTCCGGGAGCGATTGGTCAGCAGCGGATCGAGCACAGCCGGTTCTTCTCCGATGCTTTTCAGCCAGTTCTTGAATCGGTTCGGCTTCCCGGTGTTGCCGATGTTGTAAACCGTCAGGTGAAACGGCAGGAAGCCAAGGATCAGCCGGTTCGGTTGCTGCTTGACCAGCGAGAGGATCTTATCTTTCTCCAGGATCGTCGTATCCGACTTGATGATATTCTGGGAGAGCAGGTATTTATCGGCAGGCACGTAAAGCGTTGGTCGACACGCCGCCAGCGCACTGATAGCAATGAAAAGAAGAACTAGACGCCGAAAGGAGTGGAGCACTGGTGAGGCCTGCGTATCGGTGCAAAAATAGCATAATTAGGCCCCTGAGCATTGCTCGGACAACGGGCGTTGAACACGACCTGGTGAATAAGCTCAGCGGTCCCCGAGCAGCATATCCGCGGCTTCTTCGCCGACAAGGCTTGCCAGGGCTACACCCATTCCACCCATTCTGACAGCGGTATATACAGCGGGCCTGACTTGCTGCAGAATCGGAGCTTTCACTTCGCCGATGCCCATGATACCGCTCCAGCGCATCGCGACTTTCGCGTTTTTCCCGGGTGCAATGGTTTCGTGCAATAAACGGTCCAGTGCGCTTTGGATCTGGTCTGTCAGGGTCATGTCCATCGTCGTTTCGCCCGCGATGTTGAGGTTGCGTCCGCCGCCGAGCAGGATGCGATCCCCGATGTTGCGGAAATAGTAGAACCCTTCGTCGTAGTGAAAGCAGCCGCGAAACGATAGACCGGGAATCAGATCCGTCACGAACACCTGGGCGCGCGCCGGCTGTACGTCCACTTCCGGTAACAGCGTTTTGGTGAATCCGTTGGTAGCGAGCAACACCTGGCGTGCGGAAAAGCGAATGTCATCTTTGCACATCACGACGGCGCCACTGCTGTTTGATTCTATCGCCTCCACGGTGAGTCCGTTCAGGATCCTTACACCAAGCCCGCGCACTTTGTGCAAGAGCGCTTCGATCATCCGGCCGGTGTCGAGCTGACCTTCGCTCCTGTTGAACAACATGTGCCGGATGTTCCGGAAGCCGAAATCGCTGATGCGTTCGCTGCTGATGCCGTAGTTCTCGTCGGTGCCTGTGATGGTCTTCAGTTGACGATTCAGATAGGGGAGCTGCTCAAGGCAAGTCTGATAAAGGACTTCGTCTTCCTTGCGGAATACTTCGTGGCTGCCGAAGGCTTCATAAGCAATCGCCGCGTCGCCGAGATTTTCCCGTAACCGCAGTAGTCCTTTCCAGCGGCGTTCGACCAGGGAGAAGACCGCATCTTCGTTCTGCTTTTTCAGATCGGCCAGTATCTCGGACGGACTACCGAAGCAGGCAAAACCTGCGTTGCGCGTGGACGCTCCGAAGGGCAGGATCCCCCGGTCGATGATGGTGACAGTGAGTTCGGGGGATTTCCGTTTCAGGTACAAAGCGGCATTCAGCCCGACGATCCCGCTGCCGATGATGAGGACATCCGCGGGTGCGAAAAAGGACGTTTGTTCCCAGTAACTGATGCTCATGATCCGCCGAATTTAATCAATGCCGTACACGTGACAGGGCCAATAAAAAAGGCCGACCAAACGGTCAGCCTTTTGAGTGGAGAATATCGGAGTCGAACCGATGACCTTTTGCATGCCATGCAAACGCTCTAGCCAGCTGAGCTAATCCCCCGTGTCCGCCTAAAGAGCAGAATTTGCTGCTTAGGCGGTTGCAAATATACGAATTTTCAACTGAAATCAAGGTATCGGCTGCTGCAGAGATTTTCCCCCTTGATTTTCAGAACGTTCAGATATTGGCGCTTAGGGTGCGGCAGTGAACAGGAACAGCAAGCTGTTGTTCTCGACCAGCGAATAATCGGATGCCTCTACCAATTGATCCCCGTTCAGATCGGTGGCCACATAGCCGAAGAGGAAGGACTGAACCGCATTCTCTACCGCGGAATAGTCGGAAGCCTCAATGAGGTCATCTTGATTCGTATCACCTGAATGGAGTCCGAACTTGCCGCCTCCCAGGTTGGCCTGGTTGCTGCCGTAGGCTTGCGCGGCGGAGTTTTGGAAATTGTACGAAATGTTCGAACTGCTGAAGGATACCGGTGCTGCACTCCAGGTTTCGAGACTATTGCGGTGGCGAACGACGATGTAATAACTGCTGCCGATGACTGCGCCCGGGAACGTAAAGACGCCGAGTCCGGAGAGGTTGATGGTATCCTTGTTCGAATACAGGATGGCATAGGGTGATGTGGCGGCAGCCAGGGATACGGTGATCGTATCGCAGGCATTCGGATTTGCGGATGGGTTGATGGCCGCGATCATTTGTCCGCTGCCGATATACATGCCCTGTAACAAGACCTGAAGACTCAGGTTCGCAGTGGCTGCACCTACGGTGAAGTTGGTTACACTGTTTCCGGTTCCACAGTTGTTGGTGACACTGATCAGTCCTGTGGTGGCGCCGGCCGGAACCGTAGCGGTGATCTGGGTAGCGTTCACCACCGTGAACGAGGCATTGGTTCCGTTGAACTTCACCGCGCTGACCCCGACGAAGTTCGTGCCGTTGATCGTAACAGTGGTGCCGGATGTCCCGCTCGTCGGTGTGAAGGAGCTGATCGTCGGTAGGCCGCCGCTGACCGTCATGGTTACCGGATTGGACACCACCGTAGGATTGGTGACACAAGCGGCATTGCTGGTCAGTGTGCAGGAAATGATATCGCCATTGGAAAGGGTGGAAGTCGGGTAAGCGTTAGCATTCGGTCCAACAGTAGTACCGTTTCGGGTCCATTGATAAACCGGACTGGCGCCTCCATTCGAAATCGTTGCGGTAAACAGCACGGAGGTTCCGCTGCAAATGGAATTGCCGGGTGTCGGCGCGATGTTGATGCTTGCAGTAACGGAGGGATTGACCGTCACCACACGCGTGGCGCTTCCCGGACAGCCGCCGCTTGCGCTGGTGACAGTATAGGTCGTCGTACTAGTCGGAGATACGGTTACGGCCGCGGTCGTAGCGCCACCCGGCGCCCAGACATAAGTGGTTCCGCCGGAAGCGGTCAGGGTGATGTTGCCTCCCGGACAAATACTGGCAGTAGGCGGAGAGATGGCGATGTTGACGGTGGTGACATTGACGGTGGCTGTGGCGGTCTTCGTACAACCGCTGACCGTGCCGGTCACAGTATAGGTAGTCGCGCTGGTCGGTGCGACCGTGATTGCAGCGGTAGTGGCTCCACCCGGCGACCAGGAATACGTTGTGGCGCCGGAAGCGGTGAGTGTGGTGTTCTGTCCGGAGCAGATGGTCGTGCTGGTGGGACTCACCGCGATCGGAACCTGCGTTACGGTGACGGTTGCGATGGCATTGGCGCTGCAGCCGGCGGAAGTGCCGACTACCGTATAAGTAGTAGTCGCGGTGGGCGATACCGTAATGGCGGCTGTTGTCGCTCCACCAGGTGTCCACGAATAGCTGGTTCCTCCGGAAGCCGTCAGCGTTGTGCTGCTGCCGTTACAGTTCGTTGTCGAAGCAGGGGAGATGGTGATGGTTGGGAGGGAAGTAACGGTGACGGTTGCAATGGCATTAACGCTGCAACCTGCGGTAGTTCCGACAACGGTATACGCTGTTGTGGTGGTGGGCGATACCGTAATGGCGGCCGTAGTAGCTCCTCCAGGCGTCCAGGCATAGGTAGTCGCACCGGAAGCGGTCAGGGTCGTGCTTTGGCCGGCGCAAATGGTCGTCGATGCCGGCGAGATGGAAACGCTGACGGTGGTGACATTGACGGTGGATGTCGCGGTCTTCGTACAACCGCTGACTGTTCCGGTCACGGTATAAGTGGTTGTACTGGTCGGTGCAACCGTAACTGCAGCGGTAGTGGCTCCACCCGGCGACCAGGAATACGTGGTGGCGCCGGAAGCGGTGAGCGTGGTGTTCTGTCCGGAGCAGATGGTCGTGCTGGTGGGACTCACCGCGATCGGAACCTGCGTTACGGTGACGGTTGCGATGGCATTGGCGCTGCAACTACCCGAAGTGCCGACCACTGTGTAAGCGGTTGTGGTGGTGGGCGATACCGTAATGGCAGCCGTCGTCGCTCCTCCCGGAGTCCAGGAGTAAGTGGTTCCGCCGGAAGCGGTGAGTGTGGTGCTGCTACCGTTACAGATCGTTGTCGAAGCAGGAGAAATCGTGATGGTCGGGGTCGTATTGACGGTTACCAATCGTGTAGCAGAAGCGGTACACGAGCCGGTAGTACCGATGACGGTGTAGGTGGTAGTGGCTCCGGGTGACACCGTAACGGCGGCGGTGATTGCTCCGCCGGGAGTCCAACTGTAGCTGGTTGCTCCTGAGGCCGTCAGCGTCGTGCTTTGTCCGGAACAAATAGTTGCTGTTGCGGGAGAAATCGAAACAGTAGGCGTTGTATTGACCGTTACCAGTCGGGTTGCGGAGGCGGTACACGAACCGGTAGTGCCGATGACGGTGTAGGTGGTTGTAGCGCCGGGGTTCACCGTAACAGCGGCGGTTATCGCTCCACCGGGAGCCCAACTGTAGGAAGTCGCGCCCGATGCCGTCAGGGTCGTGCTTTGTCCGGAACAGATCGTTGCGGATGCAGGTGATATGGAAACCGAAGGAGTCGTGTTCACCGTTACCAACCTCGTAGCGGAAGCCGTGCAGGAGCCGGTCGTGCCAATGACGGTATAAGTGGTGGTTGCTCCGGGAGTTACCGTGATGGCCGCGGTTGTCGCACCGCCCGGCGACCATGCGTAGGTCGAGGCACCGGAAGCGGTGAGGGTCGTGCTTTGTCCGGAACAGATTGTAACCGTTGCAGGAGAGATCGAGACCGATGGTGTTGTGTTCACCGTCATGGTCAGGGTGTTGGATGTTGCGGGACTACCGGTTACGCAATTGGCATTGCTGGTCATCACGCAGGAGATGGTGTTTCCGTTCGCCAGAGCGGCGTTCGAGTAGGTGGGGCTGTTGGTACCGACGTTACTTCCGTTTAGTTTCCATTGGTAAGCAGGTGTCGTGCCTCCGTTGGTGGGGGTAGCGGTGAAGGTCACGTTCGTCCCGTTGCAGACGGTTGTGCCAGGTGAAGCGGCGATACTGACGGATGCGGTAACAGCCGTGCTGACCGTCATGGTGAGCGTATTCGAATTGACGGTTTGATTGCAACCGCCCGAGACGCTCATCACCACTTGTACCTGATCGCCGTTGACCCAGGATGCATTCGTGTAGGTGGTGCTGTTCGTGCCAACCGTAACGCCGTTCTTTTTCCATGTATAAGTGGCGGTTCCGGCGGGTAGGACGGGGGTAGCCGTAAATGTCACACTGGTGTTCGAACAAACGCTGGTTCCCGGACTGGCGGCAATGGATACAGAGGCTGCATACGAAAGGCTGGTCATAGGAGCAGTCTTGCATGCACCATGTGTGGCGAAACTGCGGGTATTGACGAAGTTCCCTGCCACTACATCAATGGTAGGTGACAACACACGGGTTGTTTGTCCATTCGAAATGGCATAATGCATGACGGCTCCACTCGAAATGATGTGACCGAGTTGCTGAGCGTGTCCTAATTCATGGACGGCAACGGACTCAAAATCATATTGAAGTGATGTAGCATTAGCAGTAGTGAAATTCCAGGTTAATGAGCCGGCGACATCGTTGAATTGAACGTCGATTTCTATAACAGTCCATACGGTATCACCTCCCGTATTGACACAGCCACTATAACGACTGGTAGCCCGCCCGAGCACATTGGAGGGTAATCCCATGCCGTTATCGAAGCGGACTATGTTGATATTGTCCGCCAGTGCTGTGTCGACGGTCGTATTCGCACCAATGATCCAGTTCATATTGGTATTACAGATCCAGGTGTTCATGGCACGGGTAAAGGCGGCCACTGCATTCGTATTCGTGGCGAAATCTGTTGATTCGAACTGAAAGGTGTATCCGCCACTCGTGTTGTCGTTGAGATGCTCGGTGTATTGTCCTTTGCCGTCATAATCCACATTTGTGATTGCGTAGGTCACGGTCAGTGTACTCGCGGTAGTGACAGAATCATTGGTGTTGCTGTATACCCGTATAGTACCAGTACCAGCTGGTGTAAAGGTTACTGAACTCGAAGGCACCCATACGGTGATCTGGGTGTTGGTCCAGGTACGATAATCACTGTCTTTTGCCCGTACATAGGTGAGGCCTCCGTCATTTGCATTCTTGAATCCAACCCCGCCCAGGCCACGGGTAGAGCCGAAATTCGTACCGTTGATAGTGAGCAGGGTGCGGGTGCCGGCGGTTACGGTGGTTGGTGAAAAGGAACTGACCGTAGGTATTGCTGCTGCTTGATTTCCCCCAGTATTGGAAAGTGCCTGATTCAAACGTGAATTCGTGCTAATATCGGTATGATAACTCCCTGTCAATGAGTGAAGAGTACCATAGAGGTCTAGCGGTATGTTGGTAAAGCGGAGAAACGGACTATTAGCTGTTCTATCATTTAAATCGTAATCGATAATGCTTTGTGTCGCCATAAAACACGAGAAGACATTCTGCCGAATACGGAATGGTAAGTCAGGAACACTTGATGACTTACGTAATAGGAAAATTCCCTGTTGTCCGACAACCGGCTTCCATTCGTTGGTTGATTCAATCATATCCAGTCCGTCGCGACCACCTTCAGTGACGATATCCAGATCGGAAATTGTTGTTATGCCTTTGAAAACTTTATACGCACGGACATGACTGACTGAATAGATCATGTTGCGTTGCATGTTCCAGGATGATCTAATCGATAACACTTCCCCTTCCAAAATCAGATCTGCTTGTGCGACTCGTTCAGCCATGGAAACAGGTACCTGCATGCATGCATCACTTGCTCTGAGCTGCCTGGTCAATGAAAGGAATCCCAATAAGGCCAAAAACGCGATCGCATTTTTCCTAAAGCGTGAACATGGTTGTTTCGTAGGACAGTTTGTAAGGAATGACTGCAGCATTCCAATAATCGAAATGGTTTTCACGTGTGCGTGTGATCTATAAAGTATAGGAAGAACGACTAAGATAGTGCTTTTCAATGTCATTTTGTATTCGAAAATGATGGAAAGCCCTTCTGGAAGGGGATTTCAGGATTATAAGGCTGGACTAAGCTGAAGGAGGCAACCAATCTGTTTCAATACTTGGCGAATGCTTAGTTTTGCCGGATAAACACGAAGAATGAAAAGCCTATCGAAACTCCTCTCGGTCTTGTTGGTACTGCTCGCTGCATGCGGAAACACCCAGCAGGGTATTCAACAAGAAGTTCAGACCTATTTGGACGACTACAACAAGAAGTACCGTGAGTTATATACGGCTTCCAGTGAAGGCCAGTGGAAGGTAAATACCCACATCGTGGCCGGCGATACCGTGAACGCTTATGAATCCCGCATTGCCGATGAAGCGATGGCCAATTTTACCGGCAGCAAGGAGAACATCGAAAAGGCGAGAAAATTTCTGGAGCACGAGAAGGACCTGACAGCCTTGCAGGTCAAGCAACTGAAGAAGATCCTGTACCTCGCAGCCGGTAATCCGGAGTCGGCTTCGGAGACTGTGAAAGAGCTCATTCGGGCCGGTACCGCACAAACGGAGCACTTGTACGGTTATAAATTTTCAATCGACGGAAAGGAAGTCACCCCGAACGACATCGACTCCATGCTCGCCGATGTCAGGGATACGACCATGCGCCGCAAGGCCTGGGAGGCCAGCAAGGCGGTAGGCGCGGAGTTGAAGCCCGGTCTGATGAACCTGCGCGACCTGCGAAACAAAGTGGTGGAAGGACTCGGCTACCCCGATTATTTCACCTACCAGGTTTCCGATTACGGAATGTCGACCGACGAGATGATGAGCCTGTTGGATCGCTTCAACAAGGAACTTTATCCGCTGTACCGCGAGCTCCATACGTACATGCGCTATGAGCTTTCAAAGAAGTATGGGGTAAAAAATGTACCGGAATTCCTGCCTGCGCACTGGCTGAGCAATCGTTGGGGACAGGACTGGAGTGAGATGGTCACCGTGGAAGGACTCAACCTCGACAGCGCGCTACAACTGAAAGATGCCGAATGGGTCGCCCGTCAGGGTGAGAAGTTCTATGTTTCACTCGGCTTTCCGGAACTTCCGAAATCATTCTGGGAAAAATCCAGCCTGTATCCGGTTCCAAAAGATGCCGGTTATAAAAAGAACACCCACGCTTCCGCCTGGCACATGGACCTGGAAAACGATGTTCGGTCGCTCATGAGTATCGTGCCGAATGCCGAATGGTACGAGACGGTGCATCATGAATACGGGCACATCTATTATTACATTTCTTACAGCAATCCTGAAGTACCTTACCTCCTGCGGGAGGGGGCAAACCGGGCATATCACGAGGCGCTTGGCAGCATGATGGGTCTTGCAGCCATGCAGCAACCCTTTGCCGCCGGACTTGGCCTGGTTGATTCCACGACCAAGATGGATGAGATGAAACACCTGCTCAAGGATGCCTTGAACTATGTCGTATTCATTCCCTGGAGCGCAGGGACCATGAGTCATTTCGAATATGAACTGTACGCCAAGCGTCTTCCTTCGGATCAGTGGAATAAGCGCTGGTGGGAGATCGTCAGACAGTACCAGGGCATTGTGCCGCCGGTTGAGCGGGGTGAAGACTATTGCGATGCGGCAACTAAGACCCACATCAACGACGACCCTGCACAGTATTATGACTATGCACTCAGTTTTATCCTGCTGTTCCAGGTGCACGATCACATCGCCAGGAACATCCTCAAACAGGATCCCCACGCGACGAATTATTTCGGCAACAAGGAAGTCGGTAAATTCATCGCTGACATCATGCGGCCAGGCAGCAGTGCCGACTGGCGTAAGTTGCTGAAGGAAAAGACGGGAGAAGATCTGAGCGCCCGCGCCATGCTGGACTATTTCAGTCCGCTGATGGATTGGTTGAAAAAAGAGAACGCCGGCCGGACCTATACGTTACCGGAAATGAAATAACAGGCCGCGATGCAGAAAAGTCTGTTGATCATACTTGTCATGCTTGCAGGTTACGCATGCAATCCCGGAGGGTCTGTTTCCGGGGAGGGAAAAGCCGAAGATCCCGTGCGTCCGCCGGCAACATCCCGACCCGAACCTGCTGAGGCGGGTGTTTGGAGCGTTCGGACCTTTTCCAATTCAGACGGAAATTCCGGCTACGGATTTGATATCCTGAACGGTGAAAAGATCTACGTGCACCAACCTACGATTCCCGCGGTACAGGGCGTTCGTGGTTTCTCTTCAGAAGCGAATGCGAAAGCCTGCGGCGAACTGATGGTCTATAAGCTCCGCAATGGAATCCTTCCGCCGTCCGTTTCAGTCGCGGAGCTGGATTCCCTGGGCGTTTCCCGATAATTACAAGCATAGATAAAAGGGTGGACTCAGATCCACCCTTTTATTTTATAATAGGCAAGTGCAAGGTATTCCCGATAGCATTTGACCTGATAGTGGAGATGGTTCCAGAACTGGTAACGGAGTTGCAGGCTTTCGCCGACTTCGGGCCCGGGCAATTTGCGGCCGCCCAGTTTTTCCGACCGGTACGTCAACTCTTCTTCCAAGGCTTTTTCAAAAGCGGCGGTTCCGCCCACATTCGAGAAGCCGACTTTACGGAAAGACAACAACGATCGGTAGAGGTGCTCCGGTGAGGTGATGAGGATGATCGGATATTCAGGCAAGCGAATTTCTTCGAAGATGCGTTGGGCTTGTTCGCGCGTGTTATGGCCACGGACTTCCAACAGGATTCGGTTCTCCTTGACTCCCCGCTGAACGAGTTCATCGCGCAACTGACCGATCGCGCTGCCGGACAGGGATTCACCGATTCCTTTGGTCAGGGCGATTTCTACTTCGGCTTCGGGAAAGCGGGTAGCCAGTTCGGCGGTCGTGTAGGCGCGCAGCAGGTTGGCTTCGGAGGGCATTCCGCCGGCTCCGAGGAGGATGATCCGTTTCGGAGCGAAGCGATAATCCGCCGATGTTGTGCCAAGCCGGTAGTACATCCAGAAGGGCAGGGTGGTGAACGACAGGATCAGGATCACCACAAATAATCCGCCCAGGCCGAGCAGGATCCGGCGAGTCCAGGTTAAGGTGCCGGCAATAAGTGCTGCTATCTTCGGACTACGCGTCATGTAACGGTCGATAACGATCATACCAATGCTGGAATACCAACAGCGCCCAGACCTGCGCGACCGATTCTCCCGGATCGCGACTGAACAGGCGCTTCAGGATCAATGCTACCGCTTCGGGGTCGAAAATTCCCTGATCTGCGAGACGCTCACGTGAAAGCATGTCTTCGGAGATATGCGTTCTCAATTCGCCGCGGAACCAGTTCAACAGTGGAACTTCGAATCCCTGCTTGCCGCGTCGGTAGAGCTCGTCGGGTAGGAGCTTGCGAAACGCATCCCGTAATACTTTCTTTCTGCCGTTGCCGTCGATCTTATATTCTCCCGGCAGGCGGCTCGCGAAATTGACCACTTCATAATCCAGGAAGGGGGTCCTGACTTCGAGTGAATTGGCCATCGACATCAGGTCGACTTTCGTAAGCATATCGTTGACGAGCACCAGCTCCATATCGTTGCGCAACACATCGTTCAGGGATGTTCCGCCTTTGATAAACCTCGTCAACCGTGTTTTGCGGGCCTGATAAACCCGTTCATCCGTGTTGAAACTGTCATGCATGAACAACTGTCGAACACTGGACTCATCCTCGAAGCCTGCCCATCGCCAATACCGGTCCGTGGCCGACATGCCGGCCCCGGCGCTAAAGCGATCGAGTTGACGGAATCTGTTGGTCCATTTGCCGTTGCGCGAGCGTGGCAGTTGCTTCCACAGTGGTCCCAGGAGTCGGATGGCCGTGGTAGCAGTGCTGTTGTTCCGCAACCGCCATTCAGCGGCGTGCTTGTTGTAGCCGCCGAAAAGTTCATCGGCACCGTCGCCGCTCAGCGCGACTGTTACGTGCTTACGGGTTTCACGGCTCAGCAGGAATACATTGAGCGCGCTGGAGTCGGCGAAGGGTTCATCGATGTAATCAAGCGCCGGTTGCAGAACGGAGTAAAGGTCGTCGGTTGTGAGCTTGAATACGGTATGATCGGTTTTATACCGCTGGGCAACGAGCTCCGCAAAGTGGGTTTCGTCGAATTGCGGTTCGTCGCGGAAGCCGATGGAAAAGGTTTTCAGCTTCTTCGTCATCCCGCTGGCCAGCGCGACAATAATAGATGAATCGATGCCTCCACTGAGAAAGGCGCCGAGCGGAACGTCGGCGACCATGCGTCGTTCCACCGAGCGTTCCAGAAGGTACAGCAGGCGGTCCTGTGCTTCGTGGTAACCTGGCGTTGTTTCAAAGGTCGAATCCGGAATCTGATAGTATGCTACCGGTTCATCCACGGAAGCGTTTTCCCCGATGTTTCGGATGACTTGGTAATGTCCGGGTTCCAGTTTTCGAACCCCTAACAGCATGGATTCCGGCCCGGGTACGTAATTCAACTGAAGGTATTGGAAGAGTGAGACACGATCCAGCCGCATGGGAATCCCCATGCTTACCAATGCCTTCATTTCGCTGGCGAAGCAGAAACGATCGCTGTCGGTATACGTCAGCAGGGGTTTCACACCCATGCGGTCGCGTGCGACAAACAATTTACGTTCCGTTCGATCGTAAATGGCGAGCGCGAAGAAGCCGTTGACGCGTTGCAGACACGCTGCACCTTCCAGGATATACCAATGCAATAAGACTTCGGTATCACTATTCGAATGCAAACTGACGCCACGACGAACCAGTTCTTCCCGGTGTTCCCGGTAATTGAAGAATTCACCATTGAAAATAATGGTGTAGCGGCCCGAAGGGTCCGACATCGGTTGCCGGCCCGCGTCACTCGTATCGATGATGGAGAGCCGGGCGTGCCCTAACGACAAACGATCAAAGGTCGCGATGCCGCTCGCGTCAGGTCCGCGTTGTCGTAGGCAGTGCACGGCTTCCTGAATGGTAGAAAGCGTATGGGTGCCTTGAGAAGTGAGGGCGACAATGCCCGCGATGCCACACATGCGTTGTGTTACAAATATACCCGATTGCCATGACCCTTTTCAAATAATTATCGCGGGGACGTGACCATCACTTTTGTAAATTTCGGCCACCAAAACATAAAGAACATGAGCTTATTAAAAGAATTCAAAGAGTTCGTCAACCGCGGCAATGTCATGGACCTGGCTGTAGGTGTAGTCATCGGTGGTGCCTTCGGGAAAATCGTCGATTCGCTGGTTACCGATATCATCTCTCCGATGATCGGATTGATTATCGGAGAGACCGATTTCGCGGCCTGGAAACTGACCCTCAAAGAAGGCGGTATGAATGCCGCCGGGAAGGAGATTTCCCCCGTCACCCTGAACATCGGGAGTTTTTTCGAGTCGATCGTTGACTTCGTAATCGTGGCTTTCGCCATCTTCATGGTGATCAAAGCCGTCAATAATATGCGCCGGAAGCAGGAAGCAGCACCAGCCGCACCTCCGGCTCCACCTAAGCAGGAAGTGTTGCTGACGGAGATCAGGGATTTGTTGAAGAAGTAAGCCTGCAGTTGGCAGAGATCAGTAGGCGGTTGGCGGCAGACGGCAGGCAGAGATCGGTTAGCAATTGGCAGTAGGCGGTAGGCAGAGATCGGTTAGCAATAGGCAGTAGGCGGTAGGCGGTATGCACTAAGCAGTAGGCGGCAGGCGGTATGCAGTATGGTTGATGCCTGTTTAGAACAATCCACCCATTTCAACCTGGGTCTGGAACTTTCATCTCCGACCAACGAAAAAGTGAAAGGGAACAGTAGCGAAGGCTGCTGTTCCCTTTTATTTGGTGTCAGGAGAAGGGACTAGAAATTAGTAATTTGTAATTAGTAATTGGTAATTAGTGATTAGAAATATTTTATTCGCTCCTGCCTTCGCTAAAGCTACGGCAGGCAGGATTCGCTATTCACCATCTACTATTTACTGTTTACTGTTCACTGTTCACTGTTTACTGTTCACTAAGATCAAAGATGAATGCACTCCCCATAAGCTTCAGCAACTGCTTCCATGATGGCTTCGCTCATGGTTGGGTGGGGGTGAACGGCTTTGATGATCTCGTGTCCGGTGGTTTCGAGTTTGCGGGCCGTCACTACTTCGGCGATCAGTTCCGTCACATTGTAACCGATCAGGTGGGCGCCCAGCCATTCTCCATACTTCGCGTCGAAGATGACCTTAACAAATCCGTCCGGCGTGCCACCGGCTTTCGCTTTTCCCGAAGCAGTGAATGGAAACTTGCCAACCTTGATCTCATAGCCGGCATCTTTGGCTGCTTTTTCGGTGTAACCGACTGAAGCGATTTCGGGCTGACAGTAAGTACAACCGGGAATGTTCTTGTAATCCATCGGCTCAGCGTGCAGGCCCGCGATCTTTTCCACGCAGGTGATGGCTTCATGCGAAGCGACGTGGGCGAGGGCAGGAGTGTTGATGACGTCCCCGATCGCATAATAGCCGGGCATATTCGTCTGATACCAGTCGTTCACCATGATCCGGCCTTTGTCGGTGGCGATCCCTACTTCTTCAAGTCCGAGGTTTTCGATGTTCGCTGTAATGCCTACGGCCGACAAAACGACATCGCACTCGATGACCGAATTGCCGGATTTCCCTTTGACGTTCACCTTACAGCCTTTGCCCGAGGTGTCGACCGATTCGACACTTGCCTCCGTCATGATCTCGATGCCGGATTTCTTGAAGCTGCGGGCCAGTTGTTTTGAAACGTCTTCGTCTTCGAGCGGAACGATGTTCGGGAGATATTCCACGATGGTGACCTTTGTGCCGATCGAATTATAGAAATAGGCGAACTCGACGCCAATTGCTCCGGAACCGACGACAACCATGGATTTCGGTTGTTGCGGCAGGGACATGGCCTCCCGGTAGCCGATCACCTTTTTGCCATCCTGCTTGAGGCCGGGCAACTCGCGTGAGCGGGCGCCGGTGGCTATGATGATGTGTTTCGCTTCGTAGGAAGTGGACTTGCCGTCGGCAGCCATGACTTCTACTTTGCGCCCCGCTTTGATCTTTGCAGTCCCGGCGATCACCTCGATCTTATTCTTCTTCATCAGGAACTGGACACCTTTACTCATCGCATCGGCAACGCCACGACTACGCTTGACCATGGCGCCAAAATCCGCTTCGATGCCCGAGGCTTTTACTCCATAGTCTTGTGCATGAAGAAGGTACTCATATACCTGTGCACTCTTCAACAGGGCTTTGGTTGGTATGCACCCCCAGTTCAAGCAGATGCCGCCGAGTTCGGAACGTTCAATGACGGCTGTTTTCATTCCCAGTTGGGCGGCGCGGATGGCGGCAACATAGCCTCCGGGTCCGCTGCCGATGACGATCAGGTCGTAGTTCATTTCAGTTGATTTTCAAAGCGGGCCGAAGATACCAATTGTCCGGCATTTGATGGGAAGCGCTTGTCATCCAGAGGGTTGAAAAAAAGCAAGAACACCCTCGTCCGGTTTGGAGGTTTTCCTGCGATCTTAGCCGGTCCAATCCCAAGCCGAAACATCCATCAATGCACTATACCTTTTCCGCAGAGCGCCCGAATTCCCGGTACATTGATATTGAGTTCACGACCAGTAATCCGGATGGAGGAGAGGTGTTGCTGCAACTCCCTTCCTGGCGGCCCGGTCGCTATGAGCTGGGTAATTTTGCCCGTAATATTCAGCGATTTCATGTCTTCGATGCGGCTGGAGAATCGCTTCCTTTTAAAAAACTAACGAAAGATTCGTGGCTGGTACACGCCAACGGCGCGGAATCCCTGACGGTGCGTTATAACTATTACGCGGCGCAGCCCGATGCAGGCGCTTGTTGGGTGGACGAAGAGTTCTTTTACATCAATCCGGTTCATTGTTGTCTTTATGTACCCGGACGTTTGCACGAGTCCTGTTCGTTGGAGTTCCGGCTTCCGGAAAATTACCGGTATGCCACCAGCCTGAAGAGTACGGGGAAGGCCGGCTTTGTTGCCGATGATTTTGATGAATTGGTTGATTCTCCGGTTCTGGCTTCCGCCAGTTTGCAGCACCAGCATTACGATGTGAACGGTTGTCGCTTCCATGTATGGATCCAGGGAGAATGTCACCCGGATTGGAAGCGCCTGCTTGCTGATTTTCGAAAGTTCACGGAGGTACAGGTAAAGACCATGGTTGACTTCCCGTTTACGGAGTATCATTTCCTCGTCCTGGCCTTGCCTTATAAGTTCTATCACGGAGTCGAGCACCTCCGTTCAACCGTTCTGGCCATCGGACCGGGCGCTGAGTTGATGCAGCCTTCGGTCTATACGGACTTCATTGGGGTGGCATCGCACGAATTATTTCATGCATGGAACGTCAAGACGATCCGTCCGGTTGAACTGATGCCTTATGATTATACCACGGAAAATTATTCGCGTCTCGGTTTTGTCTACGAAGGGGTGACCACCTATTATGGCGACCTCTTCCTGGTGCGATGTGGGAGTTATGATGTAGGGCAGTATTTCAAAGAGATCGATCTGCGCCTGCAGCGGCACTTCGATAACTATGGCCGCTTTCATACACCGGTCGCTGACGCCTCCTTCGATACCTGGCTGGACGGCTACGGCCCCGGGATTCCGCATCGAAAGACATCCATTTATGACGAAGGTTCCATCCTGTCGTTGATGGCGGACTTGTTTATTCGCCGGAGTACGGGCGGGAAGCGGTCACTCGACGATGTGATGCGTGCCTTGTATGTGGATTTCGGAAAGCGCGGGATCGGTTACTCCGAACGTGATTATATGTCGTTGCTCGAGCTGACAGCCGATGCTCCCATGACCGACTTCTTCATGGACTATGTTTACGGCACCGAGAATTACGAGCCGCTGCTACGCGAGCTGCTGGATGCGCATGGTTGTGAACTGCATCGTTCGCCGGCGTTGACGGTCGCAGAGCGTGACTTTGGTTTCAGGATTTACGCGGACACGACGGTTACCCGGGTTAGTGCTGTTGCGCCCTTGTCGATCGCGGACCGCTCCGGTATCGCTAAAGAAGATGAACTCATTGCCGTAAACGGTCAAAAGATCGAAGTTAATCTGGAAAGTCTCCTGGCGGAAGCGGGAAACAAGACGGAGCTTACACTCTTCAGCCCGATGCGTCGCCAGCGGGAAATAACGCTCCAGAAGGGAAATGAGCAGTACTATCACCGCTACAACATTCGCCGGAAGGAAGACACGTCACTCGATTCCGAGTTGTTGTTCCGGGCTTGGACGCAGCGCAGTTTTCGGGATGCCTGATCAGGATTGATAGGCGATAACCGAGATCTCCACGTTGACATCCTTCGGCAACTTTGCGACCTGAACGGTTTCACGGGCCGGAAAATCTCCCTTAAAGTACTCTCCGTATACCTCATTGACCGTACCGAAATCGTTCATATCCTTCAGGAAGATGCAGGTCTTGACAATATGCTCGTAACCGAGTCCGGCAGCACGCAGGATCGCTCCGATGTTCTCCATGACCTGGTTGGCTTCCCGGATGATGTTGATCGTCACCAATTGCCCCGTAGCGGGATCAAGGGCGATCTGCCCGGATACATAGAGGAAAGGACCAGCCTTGACAGCCTGACTATAGGGCCCGATAGGGGCAGGAGCCTTTTCACTTTGAATGATGGTTTTCATCGCGCGTCGCTTTACTTTGCCACTTCAAAGCAACGCATTCCGCTCCATTCCGACAACGTCTCATGCGTATCCTGCTGATCGACAACTACGATTCGTTCACCTTCAACCTGGTTCATTTCCTCGAAATGGCCAGCGGCAGTCTGCCGGATGTTGTACGAAACGACGCGCTGGATGCCATCGACCTTTCGCGTTACGATGCTGTTGTCTTGTCGCCGGGCCCCGGTTTACCC
>ERZ724521.184-NODE-184-length-26363-cov-4.954881_pt1 | contig 26363 bp, 15 predicted proteins | sample MGYA00376054_ERZ724521 | MGnify/ENA primary metagenome ERZ724521 (study PRJEB28724, sample SAMN07190883) | activated sludge metagenome | isolation source: activated sludge of sewage treatment plant in Hong Hong | place: Hong Kong | collected 2016-03-17 ... | reverse complement strand
AATCTGGCTTGTGGCGCCAAAACGATAATCGCGCAGGACAGCGCTGATGCGGCCTGTCTGATCCTGTACCAGCTTCCACTCCCGCACAGGAAATACCCTCCCGATGCTTTCTGCAGCAAAAGGAATATTAATCGGAGCAAAATACGCTGCCAGTAGAATTACGAGGATTATCAGCCCGCCATATAGCTGTTTCACTTATCGTCGGATAATAGTTAAAGGTTAGGAAAGGGTTTTGTGATGGGTCAACGGTAGTTTAACAATAATGCGGCCAACGATGAAAATCGAGGCGTTTTTCTGCAAAAAGATGGTGATTATAGCCTGATTTTTGACCAGTTATTCGCTTCTCACCAGTTTCAGGGTTTTGGAAAATCCACCTGCGGAGAAGTGTAACAGGTACATGCCCGCCGGCAGGTTGAGATCGGCAACCTGCAACTTTACACGGTGTTGACCTTCCTGCTGCGGATGTACTGTTTGCAGCAACCCGGTGTTCAGATCGCCTAACATGGAATGCAGCGAAACGGTGACCGGGGCTTTCTCCGGCAGGAAATAATCAAGGGTAATATCCCCGTCAAACAGCGAAGGGTAGGCCAGTACAGTCGGTTCATTACCCGGCTTTACAGGATCATGTACCGCCGTCGTTAGTTTGAAATGCGCCACAATGGTGTCCGGCGCTGTCAGGTTCAGGCTTGCAACTTGCAGCGACGAGTCGGCGAAGGTATGCGCGCCTGCCGACCAGTGGTCGAACAGGTAATTCTGCGTAGCCGTAGCCGACAGTTTCAGGTCCACATTGCCAAAATAGTTGGTTTGCACCGGAAAGGCGGTATAACTCAGGGTATTGGCCTGCATGACGCCTGCGCCGGGCGGATCGACAAGCAGAACCGTCTGGTACGGGCCGGTGAGGTTGTAGCAGTCGATCATGCCGCCGGTCACTTCCTCGCAGCGGATGCTGATAAAGTTGCGGAGTTTGTTCACGTTTTGCTGCCACTCTGCGTAATCGCCAAACCAGCGATCGGCATGCTGCTGCATTTCCGGGTCGATGGTGTTGACAATAGTATCGAGGTAATTGAGCATGTTTTCGCAGCCGAAAACGGTGTTCATCAGGTCGGCCTGACGGGTGAGGTAGTACTGCTCGACGGAGGGGTTCTCGCGGAGTTTGTTCAGCACCGTGATATGCCCCTTGGGGTCGGACCAGCCGGAAAGCGTTTCCGGGTTGCAGGGCAGGGCGTACGGACTGGTATCGGGGATTCCCGTGTAGTTGATGTAATGCCCGAACGTAGCGTCGTTGTCCCAGAGGATATAGCCCCATTTCTGGTGCCCGCCTTCCGGGTTCAGGCCGCGCCACCAGCCGGTATTCCAGTTGAGCCAGTCGGAGCAAACGGTAAAGGAGTTTACAATGACGTAATCGATCAGGCTTTCATAGTCGTAATAGTCTGCCACAAAATGGAGGTTCGACGGGTCGGCCATATCGTTGGAGGTGATAAAACTATAGAGGTTGTTCCAGTCGTCGAGGGCCTGCTGGCCGCCGTACTCCGCCCAGGTATTGCCCCAGGTCAGGATGTACTGGATGTCGTATTTCCCCTGACCGTAATAATAATCCGTGTAATCGTGGTCGTCGGGTATTTCGCGCAGGTCGTACACCCCCCAGTATTGTCCGTTCATGTAAACGATGGCCTTTTCTCCGCGTCGCACATCGACGTGCAGCCCGCCGCGGTCGGCGAGGTTGTGGATATAGGCGTCGCGGATATGGGCGCTGCCCTTGTTTTGCGGGTGGTTGGCGGCGGGGTAATTGTCGTCGCCGGCGGCGCGCAGGATGATGCGCTGGTACTCTTTGCGGTCGGAACGGCTGAATATTTTTTCCTCGATGGCGTTGTTGTATCCCATCTCGTCGCGCGTTACCCAGTCGACACTGCGCTGGTCGTTGGCCCAGGAGTCCTGGCCGTGGCTGTTGAGTTCACCGTAGGCGCGGGCCTTGCGGTCGCCGTCGGTGCCAAAATACTCGATCGAACCGTGCGGACGGAGCGACTGGTTGCCGTTGGCCAGTTGGAGCAGGTCTTTACCTGCCACGGAAATGACCACCAGGGAGTGGGACACATCGACAAAATAGGTGTTGTACTGCACGAAACTGGGCAATATCTGGGGGTTATTGCTGAAGGTAGCGGCTTTGAGCACGGTGGTCTGCGAAAAAGTCAGGGGCTGGTCATATATCGGCGACTGGTTGCCGGGCTCGGTGCCGTCAATCGTGTAACGGATCAGTGCGTCCGGTTCGGTGGTCGACAACGCCACGGTCACCGATCCGGTGTAGAAGCCGGCCTGCTGGTTTACGGAAGGCCGGGCGGCGAATCCCAGGTATTTGGTCGCATTGTTGTTTGAGGTGCCGAAGGTCGGCTGGGTTAAAATACGCCACTCGGCGCCGCCGTCCGTTTCGCGCCCGACCGACTGGTGCAGTTTGGTGCGTACCACCTCCATATCGTTGATGATGGTACCGGCAGCATCGGCGAAGACAATGTGTTCCGGATTGTTTTTGGTCTGCGAAAGCTTGAAATTGGTGTGATAACTGCTGCTGTTCAGCACTTCATCTCGTCCGGAGGCGAAAACCTTTAGAAATCCCTTGGCGGGAATGGTTACGCCGGGCGGGAATTTCCACTTGGTGGGTTTGTTCTCATTGTCGCTCAGGTGGTACCCGCCGATATTAACCGGCATATCCGAAGTGTTGTGCAATTCAATCCAGTCCTCGTATTTGCCGTAAGCATCCTGGTACTGGGTGAGGTTGGCGCAGGAGTATTCATTTACAAGTACTTGTGCCTGAAGGGAAAGCGCCGCAAAAATAGCCGGCAGGGCGGGTAGAAATTTCACTTTCATATATGTGTTGTATTAGGTTGGCTAAGCATTTAGCGCTGAATGTTGAACAGCACCGTTGCGCCCTGTGCAGTTCGGAGGCTGTACATCCCCGACGGCAGATGCCCCAGATGGAACGAAGCAGATGTTTGCAGTCCGGCGTCCAATAGCAATACCTTTCGTCCCATCCCATCCGACACTTCGATGGCGCCGAGCGGTTGATCTGCACGCACGTTCAGGAACTGGTCGGCGGGATTCGGGTACACAAGGACCTGGCCCCCTTTCCCGGGTTCGGCAGTGCCCGTAGTCAGGGAGTTGGGGGCATTAAAGGTACGGGGCATAAAGGTGAAACTGCCCGTGCCGTTGGGGTACCGGCCAAATGTGGTGTCTGCTTTCTGCGGCCCGTAGGAAAGGCTGTCGACCACGCCGCCTGCACCATTCGACAACATCAGGAACTCGCCGTTCGTGTTAAGTCTGAAATTGGCGTGAAAGGGGCCCTGCGACTGGTCTTCATCGAGCCAAACGATCAGAAAGCCCTTGGCCGGGATGGTGCTGTTCGAAGGAAAGGACCATTTGTTCGGTTTGAGGGGGGTGTCGCTCAGGTAGAGTCCGAGCAGGCTGATGGGCTGGTTGCTGTTGTTGTACAGTTCGAGCCAGTCTTCGTATTGCCCTGCCTCGTCTTTTTCGCTCGTTTTGTTGTTGGCCAGGAATTCGTTGAGCACCAGATCGCCCGCATTGGGCAGGGGCGGCAGCGTAGGGGTTTGGTAGAACTCATACTCGGCTCGCTGCGGAGAGAACGCGCCTGCGCCGCTGTTTTCGGCATATATATAGTATTGCCCCTTGATATCGCCGACCGGGAACGACGCGCCAAACTGTCCGTCGCCGGCAGCGCCGTCCTGGTGCATTCCGTCGTCGAACATGGGCGTTCTGACAAAAACATCGGAGGAGTCGTATCGCCAGCCCAGCAACACGGTTGCGGCATTCTGTACCTGCGCGGTTACCCAGACGACACTGGTAGTCTGTGCTGCCACGTTGGAGATGACCGGTGGCGCAGGAGTAAAGTTGCTTTCGTTGATCAGGAAGTTATAGCGGGTGTTCATCAGGTCCGTCAGGCCCGGCACATCGCCAAAGCCGCCCGGCGCCGACACCGTTGCATTGATATTGTTCTGGAAATTGGCGTAGGAGTAAAACTTCTTGGTATCGGTCTGTATGGCCGCGTCGATATTGGCCTGGAGGGCCAGTGCGCGGTCCTTGAACACCTGTCCGGAAAAGTTTTCCTGCAGCATCGTGCGCATGTGGGCCAGGTACATCCGCTTGTACTGCGGGTTGGCGAGCAGTTGCTTGATCAGCGGACGGTAGAAGTTGTCGGACTGCAGCAACGGGCTGAGTACCTTGAGTTGCGCAATGGTCGGGATGGGGCCGCCGTCGATCAGCGGGAATGCGCCGAAACCCATGTTCAGGTCCCACATCACCGGAAGCCAGCGATCGTTTTTGTCCCAGTAGAGGTAATAGTTTTGTGCATAAGCGCCGGTATAGGAATCCAGGTTGACCGTTACGTTGTTGAAGGCCAGCATCCAGAGTGCGCGGTCCACGTCGAGGATCTCGTGGATGCTGCCCGGATGGTTGGCGAGGGTGTCCATCAATGCCAGCAGTTCATGCCAGCCTGAATTGGAGCGGAGCTCGTATTTGTCGTAATAGAAAGCGCTGTCGGCGCTGGTGTAGACCAGGTCCGGAAAATTGCCGCCCGAGCCAGGGCCGGGAAAATCGGCGGGGTTGCACTTGAAAAAGGGGTTGTTGCCGTCGGTATGAAAGTGGTTGCGCACGAAGCGTTTGTTGATGCTTTCCACGTTGACGTACACGCCCCAGTACTCGCCGTTCATCCATACCTTTGCATGGTTGGCCAGCGGCGCAGCCATGTACTGGCGCAATATGTCGTAGCCCAGCACCTCGCGCACCATTGTCGGGTCGGAGTAACCGTTTGACAGCTTGATATCATTGATGCCCTGATAGTTCTGGTTCTTCCGGATATAGTCCAGTTCAATATTCAGCGGGTTTTTCAAAAAGTCCTCGTCGTACGAACTGTTGCCCTTGTATTTGACGCCTACGCTGTCGAACACCACGCCGTTGATCTCGATGGAAGGTACAAGCAGGTAGGCCTCTTCGTCAACGTCTTTGAGCGAATCGAGTGTGTAATCCCAGTTGGTCTGATAAAAATTGATCCTGATCTCCTGGACTGTATTGATATCATACAGGTTCTGTGCCTGGGCGCAGGTGATAATACCCGGCAGTCCAAAAACGAGGAAGGCTACGGTGCGTGTGTTCATTTAACCGAAAATTAATATCCACAATACCTCAAATTAACGCTGCGAACCTAACGCAGGATAGCCGTATTCCGAAGGATTTATTCGCCTTTGGCTAATTTTTGCGATAGAAGACAGAAAAGGATCATATTTTCGGGTATCCTCAATGCTGCACGCAGATTAGTCTCGGGCTGTTATCCCCGATTTTCAGACAGTAAATGCCCGCACCCAGGTTTGTAGCATTTAGATCACTCACCCGGGCATCTCCCGCATCCAGTCGCCATACTTCCTGCCCCAGGGTGTCGAATACCCGGATCAGACCGAGCGGGCCATCGGACTGGATTGTCAGCCTTCCACCCACCGGGTTGGGGAAAATGCGGAGGTCAGCATGCCGATTTGTTTCCACCGTAGATACGGTCAACTGATTGAAGGTATTGAAGGTGCGCGGCATGAAAAAAAACGGGCCGGAGCCATTTGGAAAGCGCCCATAAGAAGTGTCCGCTTTTTGCAACCCAAAGGAAAGGCTGTCGACGACACCGCCCGCTCCGTTGGAGACCATCAGAAACTCGCCGTCTGCTTTGAGTTTAAAGCTGGCGTGGAGGGGGCCCTGCGACTGGTCTTCATCGAGCCAGACGATCAGGAATCCCTTGGCAGGTACGGATGTGCCGAGTGGGAACAACCATTTGTCCGGTTTTGCCGGATCATCGGTGAGATACATCCCGGTAAGGCTAAAATCCGCGTCGTTGTTGTTGTAGAGTTCGAGCCAGTCTTCCATCTGTCCCGCTTCGTCGGTCTCGCTGCTCGTATTTTTGACCAGAAACTCGTTAATCACCACATCTCCCACGCCAGGGTTTGGTGGTACCAGATTGGCCTTGTAGAATTCATATTCTGCACGTTGCGGTGAAAAAGCGCCCGACCCTGCATTTTCGGCATATATGTAGTATTGGGCAACCAGTCCGTTGTACGGGAAGGACTGGCCATAAACACCGTCGCCGGCTGCCCCGTCATCGTGCTGGCCGTCGTCGAACATGGTCAGGTTTTGAAAAATGCCGGACGAGTCGTACCGGTAGGCCAACATGACGAAAGTTGCGCCCGCCACGTTTGCATGCACATAAATCTCGCCGTCCAGCGATTCAGACACGTTGGAAATGACCGGTGGTGGCGTCGACAGGTTTGTGTTGTTTATCAGATAGTTGTACCTTCCACTCATCAGGTCTGTCAGGCCGGGTACCGTGCCGAAACCACCCGGCGCCACCACGGTATGGGTGACATTTTTTAAAAAGTCGTCGTGGGAATAGAATTTGTAATTGTCGGCCTGAACGGCTGAGTCTATCATTGCCTGTAGTTCCAACGCCCGGGTTTGATAGCTTTGTGTGGAAAAGTTCTCCTCCAGCAGCGTACGCAGGTGCGCCAGGTACATGCGCCGGTAAAGGGAATCCTGGAGCAGGCTTTTAATGAGCGGGCGGAAGTCGTTATTCTCGTGTACCAGCGGGTCGAGTTGTTTCATTTGCGGCACTGTCAGCAGCGTGCTGCCATCCAGCAAAGGGAAGGCGCCGAAACTCATATTCAGGTCCCATACGATCGGAAGCCAGCGGTCATGCTTGTCCTGGTAGAGATAGTAGTTTTGTGAAAACAATCCGGTGTACGAGTCGAGATTGACCAGCACATCATTAAATGCCAGCATCCACAGGGCGCGGTCGACATCCACTACGTTGCGGGCTTTGGAGGGAAAGTTGGTCAGGGTATCCATGAGCGCCAACAGCTCGGCCCAGCCATAGTCGGAACGGATTTCATACCGCTGGTAATAATCCACACTGTCGGTGCTTTCGTATTTCAGGTCGCAATGCCCGGTTGAGCCGACGACATCTTTGGGGGTGCATTTAAAAAAGGGATTGTCGCCGTCCGTCTGGAAGTGTTTGCGCACAAAGCCCTTGTTGATGCTTTCCACATTGGTGTACAGGCCGCGGTAGTCGCCGTTGACCCATACTTTAGCGTAATTTGCCTGGGGCGCGGCCATATATTTGCGCAATATTTCATACGACAACACCTGCCGTACAAACGAGGGATCGGAAAAGCCATTGGCCAATTTGATGCTCTTTACGCCGTGGTAGTTTTGCCCTTTCCGAAAATGATTGAGATCGATGTGCAGGGGATTTTTCAGGTTGGACGTATCGAAGGAACTGTATCCCTTGTATTTTACGCCGACACTGTCGAATACCTCTCCGTTGATTTCCACCGATTGCGCCAACAGATAAGGTTCATCGGGCAGACCTTTGAGTGAATCCAGCAGATCATCCCAGTTGTCCTGGTAAAAATTGATCTTGATATCCTGGATGGTATTGGTGTCGTAAAGTCCCTGTGCGGAAATAGCGGATAATTCTATCCCGAGAGACAGGAAGATAATAACCTGAATTTTCATTGTGCTAGTCTAGTTTCCGCTAAAATAGAGAGTCTTTTGATAAAAATTGTTCGGATAGCCGACAAAACAGTTTATTTGTCGCCATGTTGTCCGTCCATTCCGATACCTATTTCATGCAACAGGCGCTTGCCGAAGCGCAAAAGGCCTTTGAGGCAGGCGAAGTGCCTGTGGGCGCCGTCATCACCTGCGACAACCGTATTATTGCCCGTTCGCACAACCAGACGGAACAGTTGACCGATGTGACGGCACATGCGGAAATACTGGCGCTCACGGCGGCTTCGGGGCACCTCGGCAGCAAATACCTGCCCGATTGCACCCTTTTTGTCACGCTGGAGCCCTGTGTCATGTGTGCCGGCGCGCTGGCCTGGTCGCAGATCGGGCGGGTCGTATATGGCGCTACCGACGAAAAACGCGGGTTCATGCTTTATGGCGGCAAATCGCTGCTCCACCCGAAGACCCGGCTGGAGATGGGTATCATGGAGGCGGAATGCGCTGCCCTGATGAAGGCGTTTTTTCGGGAAAAACGTTAGGCCTGTACAGGCGGCAGATCGAATGCCGCCGGGAAATGCTCTTCTTTAATGGAATGCTGAGCATAGATATCGCCAACCAGAACCAGGTCGTCCACCACATCGGCATTGTCCATTTCCCGCATTTTGATCAGTTTCTTTTCGTCAAACGGCAGGTACGGCCGGGTTGTGCTCCCGTCCTTTGGCTGCGGCTGCTCGAGATAAGCCTGGTAACGCAGGTAATGCAATGCCGGCTCGGGAGTGAGCAGGTCATGCTCGAGGTTGCCGATTTCCATATCGATCGAAATAGCCGTCGGGCTCTTGCTGAGGTATTGCAGCATGAGTTGGTTGAGGTAAGTAGCGTCGTCCATCAACATTTCGGGTACGGTAGCGGCCCATTCCAGCATGTTGTTGCTCGCCACTTTTTCTGCGTCTACCCGTTTGGTGAAGGTTCCGGTCCCGATCGAGACGATCATCAGGTTGTCCGCGCCCTTTTTCCAGTGGAAAGGAAAGCCCTCCAGCGTGGCGATGAGAAACATCTGCAAGGCGGGGTTGTTGGCAGCGCTTACGCCGCCGTCAATGAAGGTTGCCGTTCGGTTGCCGAGGTTGATGCGCTGGGGTAAGAAATAGGTGGGCGCTGCGGTGCTCGCACGCACCACTTCGCGCAACAGGTAATCCTTGTTGCCCAACTCGCCCTCCTGATAGGGTTTGTAGAATGCGGCGCGGGGGTGGTTCAGGAACGACCAGGTGCTGTAGGTGTCGGCTCGTTTGGCGTTGATACACAGACCGGTCCGTATTTCGTCGCTGCCCAGGGGAATATCGCCGAAGAGATTTTTCAGTTCATCCTGCAGCGGTTTATCTTCGTATTTGGCCTTGAACTTGTTGCCGACCTGAAAAATGCTGTAGCGGTCGCCGAAAATCTTGCCGCCAAGCGACAGATAACTCTCGGTGATCTCGCTGGCAGAGCGTCCGGTGGCGAGCAGGGTGGCAATGATAGCGCCGGTACTGGTGCCGCCGATGAGGTCAAAATAATCGCAGAGCAGCAGGTTGGGGTTGTTGTGGCGCTCCCGGAGGATACTTTCGATGCGTTTGACAAATCCAAGTGCAATGGCGCCGCGAATACCGCCGCCGTCGAGGGCGAGCATGCGTTTGGGGCCCGGTGCGTCAAAGCGGGAGATTAACTTTTCAGACATGATTTTCATTTAGTTTTGTTGAACAATATAAATGCGAAAGTAAAAATAAAGTCATAAGTCGGTTGCATTTGGCGGCTCTCCGGTTTTTCGCCACTAATTAACCATTTTATAACCCTGACTTAGGCCTTATTTCGCGCCAACCCCTCTACTTTTGCCAAAAGAACAATCAAGCCTCGTTGCTTTATTCCGTATGGGCATATCACATAATATCAATGAACGGGTTTTTCGCCAGATCAATGGCAACAGTCTTGTCTACAACGCATGCTGGGAAGATCCGCGCTGCGACCGCAACTTACTCGATATCAACGATAAGAGCAATATAGTTATGCTCACCAGCGCCGGCTGCAACGCACTCGACTATCTGCTCGACAACCCGGCGCAGATACATTGTGTCGACCTGAATCCCCGGCAAAACGCGCTGTTGCACCTGAAGGTCGCGCTGCTGCAGGGTACCGACCACCCGACCCTGTTCGAATTCTTCGGCGACGGGGTTTCGCCGGATGCCGCTGCGGTGTATTACGAAAGGTTGCGGGACAGGATGCCTGAATACTACTCGGCGCTCTTTTGGGAGCGTAACCTGCACTATTTCAGGGGGAAAGGCCTGCGCAAATCGTTTTACTGGCATGGGAGCAGCGGCACGGTGGCCTGGATCATCCGCCAGTGGATACTGAGCAGGCCGGAAGCGGCGCGCCTCACCCAGCACCTGTTTGAATCGCAAAACCTGGCCGAGCAGGCCCACTGGTACGATCAACTGGAACCGCTGTTCCTCAACCGGTTCGTACAATGGCTGATACGGCAACACCTGGTCCAAAGCATGCTGGGCGTGCCCAAGAGCCAGCAGTACCTCGCTGCCAAACTTTTTCCGGGTGGCCTGGCCGGTTACATCCGCCAATGCCTGCGCCATGTGTTTACCGAACTGCCGCTGCAGGACAATTATTTCTGGAAGTTGTATTTCTTCGGACACTACACGGCCTCCTGCTGTCCCAACTACCTCCGCGAAGAGCATTTCGAAACCCTTCGCCAGCGCAGCGAACGGCTCAGCACCTATTCCGGATCGCTGAGCGATTTTCTGAGGCAACATCCCGGTCGCTATACCCATTTCGTACTGCTCGACCACCAGGACTGGCTGGCAGCGCAGCGGCGCTCCGCGCTCGATGAAGAGTGGCGCCTGATCCTCGCCAACGCTGCCCCCGGCGCCCGGGTATTGTTCCGCACTGCGGCATTTGAACCCGATTTTCTGCCCGATTTTGTGCGCGAACGCGTCCGGTTCGACCCTGTGGCAGCCGCACGCTCGTATGCCAGTGACCGCGTCGGTACCTACGCCGGCACCTGGCTGGGAGAGATATGACCCGAAATATGATGGAGAGGCAGCCGGAAAAAATGCGCGCGTATTACCGCTTCCATGCAGGCATATACGACGCTACGCGCTGGTCGTTTTTATTCGGCCGAAAAACCCTGCTGTACAACCTGCCGGTGCGGACCGATATACCCCAGTCACTCCTTGAGGTGGGCTGCGGAACGGGTCATAACCTGCGTTTGCTGGCCCGGCGATACCCTGCGCTTCAACTGACCGGGGTGGATGTCTCCGGCGATATGCTCCACAAGGCTGCCGAAACCACGGCGCCGTTTGCCGCACGGGTGCAGTTGCACAACGCGGCTTATGAAAAGGATGTGACCCGGAAGGCCCCGGACCACATCCTGTTTTCCTACGCCCTTACCATGTTCAACCCAGGCTGGGAAAATGCCATTCAAACAGCCTGGAACGACCTGCCTGCCGGGGGGCATATCGGCGTGGTCGATTTTCACGACACCCCGAGCAAGACCTTTCGGTGGTGGATGGGGCAAAACCACGTCGCGCTTGAAGGCCATCTCCTGCCATTTTTGCAGTCGACCTTCCGCACCCTCCGGCTGGATATCTGTCCGGCCTGGTTGGGATTGTGGCGGTATTTTATGTTTGTAGGGGTGAAAACTTGACGTTTTTAGTCTGTTACTGCAATACCGACGACTCCAGCGCCCGATCGGCGTATTGCCATACCTTTTGGTACTGGCGTTCCGCGGCGTCGGCCTCTGCAGTTTTGCCCTGTTTTTCCAGGCTTACCTGAAGCCCTTTCAAGGCCCAGCCGTTTGATTTGTGTTCCAGCAAATCGCGGCGATACACGGCTTCGGCTTCGGCATAACGGCCTGCTTCAATCAACGCTTGTCCCAGGTAGTGGCGGATCGAGAAAAACCAGTCCGGCGGCTCGTTGAAGTTGAGCTGGTCTTCAAATGCCACGGCCTCCGTCAGCAGCCTTATTGATTCTGACCGTCGACCCTCCGCACGCGCAATTTCAGCTTCCAGCATACAACGTGCAATGCGTATGATGTCCGGTATTTTATTGATATCTGCCATGGTCAGTACCGCGACAGCGCTGTCAGTCTCGAGGGTTTTAACCACTGCCAGCGATGTTTTGGCGCCTGCGATATCGCCCTTGTGACTAAGGGCCATACCCCGGGCGTATTCGAGTATTGCCGTTGGATACTTCAGGTCTGCATCCGGGCGCGGTTCGCGCAGAATCTCGTCCCACATGGCAAATTTGACCATGATAAACCAGGGAATCGAGTAATAATGTTGCAAAAAGCCCATGTTCGGTTCCTTCAGGAAAGGGATGCCGGCTACGTAGTCTTTCATGACCCTGCTGGCGGCGACCGACTTTTTGCCCTGGCCCTCCAGTGCTGCGCAAGCGGCCAGGAAATGCCGGTTGTGGGGGTAGTAGGCCAACGGATACAGGCCATCTGCATGGCATGCCTCCACATAAAGGCTGTCGATCCGGATGGCTTGTTCGTTGGCTACTACACCTTCGTGGTAGTGACCGGTATTGATCTGGGTATGCGAAGGCATGTGGACCAGGTGGCCGGAGCCGGGCACCTTTCTGGCCAGCACGGACAGGTACGGCAGCGCCCTTTCGGGCTTGTCGCTTGCCTCCGTAGCATGGATGTACAGGTGAATGGACTGGACATGTTCAGGATGCCTGGAAAGCGTGCGCTCGATAAGGCTGAGGATTGGAGGTGTCCAGCTTTTGGGGCTGCCGTCTTTTTCCCATAAATCCCAGGGATGCATATCCATGAGTGCTTCAGCGGTCATCGCGGCAAAGTCAGGATCGTCGGGGTACCGGTGCTGGTACATTTGCAGGGCGCCGGCATAGGCCTCGTAGCCGGCCTGGAAGTTGTCGTGGCGCGATTTGGGATATCGTTTCGACAGCGCATCAATCAGGGCCTGTTCCTTGGCCGTTGTCTTGTGCAGGAGCAGTCGGGCCTGCTGGATGGCATCCAGCGCCTGCGGCAGCGCAGTAGTGTCCATGGTGGCATTATAGTTGGGCCCGAGCACATACGCAATGCCCCAGTAGCCCATGGCGCATTGGGGATCGAGCCGGATCACTTCACGGAACGACCGGGCTGCTTCGGCGTGGTTGAATCCATAGGCCAGCATCAGCCCCTGATCGAAATACTTTTGCGCCAGTTTGTTTTTGGTGCTGACGGGGTATGTAAAATGGTCCGTCAGTCCTTTGAACAAGGGCACGATGGCTCCGCTCCGTCCCGGCTCGGTGTTCAGGCCCTCCGCACCCGATTTTGGTGCGCAAATACTCAGGGCATTCGAGGCTGCGGCATCCGGTGATTTTTGTTTCGGCGCCAGGCAAGCCAGATAGGAGATCGCTGCAACGGACAGCACCAATAATAGATTTTTCATAACAAAATAAGGTGATTTAAATGACAACTAAAAAATACCAGCCGGGCTGAAAAGGTGCCTGAAGGCTGAATAATGTATTGATTTCTTTGTTACAGCGCCGCTATGGATGCAAAAAATTGCCGTGCATTCGTCCCGCAGCCAACTCTTTTAACACCGGCGCTATTGTTGAGACATCTTCCAAATATTTTCGATATAGGTATTTGACGTATTCTTTCAGGTTGAGGTAGAAGATTCTGCCCATATTATTTATACCATGTCATGGTTTTCTGCCGGTTCAGGTATAAGCATAGCCGGAAAAATGAATACCGGCTAGCCTTTTTCATGGGAAGTGCCCCCAGTTCGGGACGCTGTAACAACGCGCTGAAAAAGTGCCGTATCTTGTTGACGCTTTTGTGCAAACACGTTTGCTTTGGTCCAAACCCGCGATAACTTGTTGAAGTTTCCTGTCCTCTCCGTCACCCTGTTCCTTGCGACTTTTTCGGCATGGGCTCAAACGCCCGACACACTGTTATACGATACCCTTCGCACGGCGGTGGTCAGCACGACGCGGCTGGCGGTGCCGGAACATGAAAGCGTTCTGTCGGTATCCTCGCTGGGCAAGGAGCGCCTCCGCACGGCACAGGCCCAACTGACGCTTGCCGAAAGCCTCGTTGCGATACCCGGCGTGGTTACCCTGGGCGACGCCAATTTTTCGCAGGACCTGCGCATCTCCATACGCGGTTTCGGCGCCCGCGCGGGTTTCGGTATCCGGGGCATCAAATTGCTGCTCGACGGCATACCCGAGTCGGCGCCCGACGGGCAAGGCCAGGTCGACAACCTCGATCCGGCAATGATCAGCCGCCTTGAGGTGTTGCGCGGCGCCTCCGGCGGCCTCTGGGGCAATGCCTCGGGCGGAGTGGTCAGCCTGGGTACGGAACCCGTGCCGGTCGAAGCGGGCGGTTTTGCAGAGGGGCGTTTGGCGGCAGGCTCGTTCGGGCTCAGCCAGGTACACATCAAAGCAGGCCGGCGCTGGGAAAAGGTCGGGTTCGTCGCAGACCTGACCCGCCAGGCTATCGACGGCTTCCGCGACCACGCCGCCATGCGCAACACAATGGCCCACACCAAAATAGCCTGGCTGCCCGACTCCTCGGCTGCCTGGACGCTGCTGCTCAATTACAGCGACAGCCCCCGGGCCGACGACCCCGGCGCGCTCGACGCCGCCCAGGCCGATGCCAACCCGCAATCTGCCAACGCCGCCAACCTGAAATTCAATGCAGGAGAGTCGCTGCGCCAGGGCCGGGCTGCGCTGTTGCACGAAAAAAAATGGGGCGGCAGGCATATCCTGCGGCTGCGGGCGTACGCTTCGGGGCGTGATTTTGAAAACCGCCTGCCCTTCCTGAACGGCGGACAGGTGACCTTCCAGCGCTTTTTTGCCGGCGGCGGCGCGCAGTACGAATGGTCGGCCCGCACCGCGCCGCTGCGCCTGACGGCAGGTGTCGACTACGACCGCCAGGCCGACCACCGGCGGCGCTACCAGAATATTGACGGACAACGCGGCGACCGCAACCTCGATCAGACGGAGACTTTTGCCGGTACAGGCGCTTATATATTGGGGCGCTGGTCGCCGCTGAATCGGCTGACGCTTTCCGGCGGACTGCGTCTCGACGCAGTGCTGCTGCGTGTGGCCGACCGCTTTGAGGCCGACGGCGATCAGTCCGGCAGGGAGTTGTTCCGGCAGGCGAGCCCCTGGGCGGGTTTTTTGCTGCGCCTCAATCCGCAACTGCGTTTTTTTGCGAACGGGACAACCAATTTTGAAACGCCTACACTCTCCGAGTTGTCGAATAACCCCGCCGGGACAGGTGGTTTTTCGGCTGATCTGGTCCCGCAGCGCACGTTTTCGGTCGAGGCGGGCCTGCGCGGCAGGCACAAGCGGGGCCGTTTCGACTGGGAACTGGCGCTGTTTCGCGCCGTTACCCGCGACGAACTGACGCCATTCGAGATTGCCGGGCAGCCGGGCCGCACCTATTACCGCAACGCCGGACGGGTGGTGCGGCAGGGCGCGGAAGCAGGCCTTAACTGGTTTCCTGCGCGAGGGCTGGCCATTCTGCTGACCTACGCCTGGTCTGATTTTTACTTTGAACGGTTCAATACCCCGTCGGGCGATTTTGCGGGTAAACAGTTACCCCTGTTGCCCCGGCACCTCGGGCACGCGGAACTGCGCTGGTACCACCGCAGCGGGTTGTTTGTGTTTTCCGGCGTCCGTTTTTCCGGCGATTTTTTTGCCGACGACAACAATACCGCAAGCGTAAAGGGCTGGGCGCTGCTGAAGGGCCGGGCCGGGTGGCGCCACCGTTTCGGCGCATCGACCCTTGAGGTATTTGTCGGCAGCGACAATGCGGCTGACGCCGGCTGGTACAACAGTGTCAGGGCTAATGCGGCCGGAGGCAGGTATTTCGAGCCGGGCGCCGGGCGCTCGTGGCTGAGCGGCATATCGCTGCGCCGAAACTGGTAAATGGCCGTTTTTACCTTTTTAATGAACTTTTAATGCGTGTTTAATGCAGCGGCGGACGCACCCCCTGCAACTTTGCGCCATCTTCCTCCCCTGGGTCGTACAGCCGGAATGTATTCCACTCCCCCCTTCCGGCACCGGCGCACACAGTTCCCGTTCATTTTATTTTCAATCACCTTATTTTTTTAAACACTATGAGAAACGACAAAAGTTGGAAGGTCTACGGCATTATTGCCACGGTATTGCTTTTGCTGAGCGCAGGGTTGGGATATGCGTTCTGGAGCACCTCCCGCGGCCTGGAAACCGAGAATGAAAAGATTACCGCCGACATCCGGCTGCTCGAGCAGGAGAAGGCAACGCTCGAACACCACCTCGACAGTCTGACCGGTTCGTACAACCTGCTGCGCACGGAGAACGAAGACCTGAAAGGGCGGGAATCCAGCAGTGCTGCCCTGATCGCGGAGAAGGATGCCGCCATCAAAAAGATCAAGTCGCAAAACCGCCGCACCCTGGAATCCCTGCGGAGCCAGGTGGCCGAATTGCAACGGATCAGGATCGAATACGAAACGGTGATCAGCACGCTGCGCAGTGAAAACGACCAGTTAAGGAGCGAAAACCAGCGCCTGAGCGGCGAAAACGAACACCTGCGCGGTGAAAACGCCAGTCTGAGCGGCAAGATGCAGAACCTTGCCAAGGAACTGGAAGAGCAGATCCGCAAGACCCAGAGCGCCCGTTTCAAGGCCACCTCTTTCCGCGTGGAACTGGAACGCCGCAATGAAAAACTTACGGCAAGGGCCAAAAAAGTGCGCAATATGCTGGTGAGTTTCGACCTCGCGGATGTACCCGAACAATACCGCGGCGCACAGAAACTTTACCTGGCCATTACCGACGACAAAGGCCATCCCATTAGCTCCGACAATCCGATCAAGACATCTATTCAAGCCCCTACCGGTCCCGTTGCCGTAGTGGCCCAGCAGGTCAAACAGGTCGCCATTGGCGACACCCAAAGGCTGTCTTTCACGTACAAACTGGAAGATCGCCTGAAATCGGGCAACTACGTGGTTGCCATTTATTGCGAAAGCGGATTGCTGGGCGCTGCCAGTTTCCGCCTGAATTAACTACTGGGAGCTAGCCCGGCATAAATTCACGGGCTCGCTCTTAGGCACCCGAAGTCGTGATACTTTGTTCGGCCGCTTTTCGGACAGCCAGTTGATCCGGAGGCGGCCCTTTTTTCTTTTACATCGCAATTCCGGCTTTATCTTTGTTCACCATTGCTTACCACCACCTGTACCATGCACCTTGATATGAACAAAACCAGCGTGCTGCTCATCGAAGACGAACCCAAAGTAGCCGCCTCTGTGAAAAAGTGGCTGGAGGAAAACGACTTTGCCGTCGAACTGGCTCCCGACGGTGCGGTCGGCCGGCATTTGGCACAGAGTACCAGGTATGACATGGTGCTGCTCGATCTGAACCTGCCGTTTATCAGCGGGTACGACGTGTGCAAGGCTATCCGGACGGCACAGCCGCAAATTCCCATTATCCTCGTAACCGCGCTGGGTAGCGTAGAGCAAAAACTCACCGGGTTCGACGCGGGCGCCGACGACTACATTGTCAAGCCGTTTGATTTCCGGGAATTGCTGGCCCGGATGCGGATACTGCTGAAACGCAACCCCGGTTTACCCGCCGATGAGGAATCCGGAGAAGTGCTGCGTGTGGCCGACCTCGAGTTGAATACCGGCTTCAAAACCGTCACCCGCAACGGCATATCCATTTCCCTTACGGCACGGGAGTTTGCCCTGCTCGAATACCTGGTGCGCCGCAACGGCAGGGTCGCATCGCGCCATGAAATCGTGGAGTACGTCTGGGATGTCAATTTTGACACCGGGACCAACGTGGTGGAGGTATATATCAATTTCCTGCGCAAGAAAATAGACCGCAATTTCGAGCCCAAACTGATTCATACCAAACAGGGAATGGGTTATTACCTGAAAGTCCAGGCAGGCTGATGAACATCCGTACCACACTTACCCTTCGCTTTACGGCCATTGTCGCCACCATCCTGATCGTTTTTTCGCTGGCGGTGTATATTTTGTCGGCAGACTACCGCAGAGAGGATTTTTATGCGCGTCTGGAAAGCAGGGCCATCACAACCGCGCGTCTGCTGGTGACAGTGAAGGAGGTAGACAACAAGTTGTTGCGCATCATCGACCAGAACTCCATCCACGCGCTCTTTCAGGAAAAAGTATTGGTATTTGACGAAAAGAACAACCTGGTGTACAGCAGTCTGGACGACCTGCCGGTCAACTATTCCACATGGCTGATCAACGAGATCAGGAGAAAGAAAAAGATAGAATATACCCGGCAGGAGGTGGAAAATGTGGGCATCGTCTTTCAAAATGGCAACGAGGAATACGTCGTTATTTCGTCGGCATTTGACCGGTATGGCCGTTCCAAACTCAAAAACCTGCGCAATGTGTTGTGGATAGGTCTGTTCATCGGTATCCTGATCATCATTATTACCGGGATCATTTTTGCCGGCCAGGTGGTGCGTCCGCTGGCGCTGATGAACGCCGAGGTGTCGAGTATCAGTGCCGGCAACCTGGGCCTCCGCATCGATGAAGGCAACCGGCGCGACGAAATTGCCCAACTGGCCATGAACTTCAACGGCATGCTGCAAAGGCTGGAGTCCGCTTTTGAAATACAACAGCAGTTTGTCAGCAATGCATCCCACGAACTGCGCAACCCGCTGGCGGCCATCACCAGTCAGCTTCAACTCACCCTGGGAAAAGTCAGGACACCGGAAGAATACCAGCGGGTCATGCAATCGCTGCTCGACGATACCCGTACGCTGGTGGAGCTAACCAACGGACTGCTGACACTGGCGCAATCGGGCGTGGAAAAGCAGCGGTTCAGGTTCAATCCCGTTCGAATCGACGAAACCCTGTTCGCTGCACAGAACGAACTCGGAAATGCCCAGCCCGGGTACCATTTCCTGTTTGAATACGACATGCTCCCCGACGACGATTCGATGCTCATTATCACCGGCAACGAACACCTGCTGAAGACCGCCTTTCTCAACCTCATGGATAATGCCTGCAAGTTTTCGGAAGATCACACGGTCCGCATCAGGTTTTCAGCCAACGCCCGGAGTATCGATATCTCCTTCATAGACAGCGGTATCGGCATTCCGGAAACGGAACAGGAAAAAATATTCATACCGTTTCACCGCGCGCAAAATGCGCAACCATTTGTGAAGGGTTACGGCATCGGGTTGTCCCTTAGCCGACGAATCATTCAACTCCACGATGGCAACATCACCCTCCAGTCCGAGCCGGGGAAAGGCAGCTGTTTCAGGGTAAGCCTTCCGCATTGAGCCTGTTCTGGCAATTCCCCGATTTTTAATTTTCTTTTAATGTCGCTTTAATGGCTTGTAACGGTCATAACAGCACATTTGCCTGTCCTTTCACGGACCAGGGACTCTTGCGGCTCAACCGGCAGATATGGGCGCAATGGTCCCGGTGCAAAAAGGAAAATTAAGTTGATTGATGATTTGAGTTGAATGGAAGGTTTTTTGGATTAGGAACGAAGGGCGCTCTCAACGGAGAGCGCCTTTCTTTTAACCCGGTTGTTTTTAACAACTTTTAATGCCGTTTTAACCTGGATTTTAGATTGCAGCGATTTGCGGCACGGGTTTTCGTATGTAGCAGTACTAATCAACTCATTTCACAGATCATCTCTTGAACCCGATGCGTATTATCCTTTTACTCTGTCTCGGTTTTATGTCGTGTACGTATGGCATAACAATCGCCTCGGCAAAGGGCCACAGCCCTTCGTCCGTTAATCCCCTGTCCATTACCCTGAACCTCGACTCCATACACCAGATCAATTGCCTCCGGGCCACCGGGTATGTTGCGGTGTCAGCGTCGGGCGGCGTTTCTGCCTACACCTATTTGTGGAGCAACGGGCTGCAGACTGCGGTGGCCGACAACCTGGGGCCCGGTAACTACTCCGTCACGGCGACGGATGCGGAAGGCAGCACCGCCGTGCTGAATATTTCCATCACTGAAAACTTTACAGCACCGAATGCCGATGCCGGCGATAATGTCGATGTATTTTGCTCCAATTCAGTCACTTCCCTGAGCGGGTCGGGATCGGCCGGCCCGGGCTTTACTTACCTCTGGCAGGTTTCCAACGGCGGCCACATCCTGGCAGGCGGCAATACCCTGACGCCCGATGTAGACCATAGCGGCACCTATACCCTTGTTGTAACAAATACCCAGAACGGTTGCACTGCCTCCGATATAACAACAGTGAGCAGTCAGCACCAGGCGCCTGCCGCAACGGCATCAGGCGGTACGCTCAATTGCCTGCAAGGCGCGCTTAACCTGAGTGCCTCGTACGGCGGGGCGAACAGCGTATTCCATTGGCAAGGCCCCGGTGGATTTGCCTCCGTATTGCTGCAGCCCAATGTGAATACCCCCGGCGTTTATATTTTCACGGTAACCGATACGGTGAATACCTGCGCGACCATTATTACGGCGCCGGTATTTATCGATACCCTTAAACCGCAGGTAGGCGCCACAAATGGCGGCCCCATCACCTGCGCCATGCCCTCTGTTCTGCTGAAAGGAACGGGCGCCCCGGCGAATATCACGTTTGCCTGGACCGGGCCAAACGGCTTTGCTTCCGCGCTGCAAAATGCACCGACGACTAACGCAGGCGCGTATCAACTCATCGTAACAAACCCTGTTAACGGCTGCACGGCCAAAGCCGTGACGAGCATTACCGCCAACACAACCCCGCCTACCGCCTCGGCCAGTGTGGGCGGCGCCATTACCTGCTCCTTTCCCACCCGCCAACTGACGGGCAACGGCGCTCCTGCCGGCATCATTTTTTCCTGGAGTGGCCCCTCGGGATACCTGTCCAACCTGCAAAGCCCTGTTGTGTCCGTACCCGGTCAGTATATCCTGACGACGACCAACCCGGTGAATGGCTGCACGGCCACGGCGTCGGTTGCGGTTACTTCCAATACAGTACAGCCGACCATCAGCGCTACCGGCGGACTAAAAACCTGCTCGAACCCGACCGTGATGCTGACCACTACCGCGAACATTTCGACAGGGCAGTACAGCTGGTCGGGTCCCGGCAACTTCAGCTCCAACCAGCCCAACCCGACGGTATCGCAATCCGGCACCTATTTCGTTACCATCACCAATCCTGCCAACGGCTGCAGCAACCTGGCATCCGCAAATGTCACGCAAAATATAACCGCACCGGTGGTTTCGGCCGTCGGCGCCACCATTACCTGCAATAACCCGCTTCCCAAGGTAACGGCTACCTCCTCTGTTCAGGGCTCTTCTTTTGCCTGGTCGGGTCCCGGAGGCTTCTCTGCCAATATTTACAATCCGACCGTGAGCGTCGGCGGTTCGTATGTCGTGACCGTCACCAGCCCTGTAAACGGCTGCACCAACTCGACCAGCGCCTATGTTTACGAAAACAATACGCCGCCCTTTGTATACGCCGGTGAAGATCGTGTGCTCAATTGCAATATCACGACAATCATCATGAACCCTATCGGTACCACCTCTGGCAGCAATTTCACCTACCTCTGGACTACCGTCAACGGCAATATCATATTGGGCGCCAACAGCCTCTATGCCCGGGCGAATGCTCCCGGCACTTATGTCCTTACCGTAACCAATACCCAAACCGGATGCTCGGCCTCCGATGAAATGGAGATCACACAATCCCCTCCGGTAACAGCAACCATAAGCCTTGCCACGGGTGTCTCCTGCTTCGGTGGAAGTAACGGCACCGCCAAGGTCAACGGCGGCGGCGGCAACGGAAGTTATACCTACAACTGGTCGAGCGGCGCCCAGGCGGCCACGGCAAACAACCTGCTTGCAGGTACATACACCGTAACGGTAACCGACCTGGAAAACTGTTCTGCTACGGCAACGGCTGTTATTACACAACCGCAGTTGTTGCAATCGACCATCGTTTCATCACCGCAAACCATTATGGGGGTCAACAACGGCGCAGCCAGCGTGAGCCCTACCGGCGGCACAACGCCCTATTCCGTGTTGTGGAACAACGGCAAAACGACGCTTTCAATCGGCGGACTTGCGCCAGGAACCTATACCGCCACCATCACCGATCACAATGGCTGCTCCATCGACAAGACAACCACCGTCAGTCCGGTGACCTGTTCCATCGCCGGTACCGTCGCGGTAACGGGCATCACCTGCTCGGGCCTGAACAACGGCGCGCTGACGGCGAACATAACCAACGCACCGAATCCGGTCACCTATGTATGGTCGAACGGCGCGCAGACAAAAACCATCACGGGTCTTGCACCGGCTACCTATACCGTCACCGCCACCGACGGCGCCGGCTGTACCCTTGTACTGACCACGCCGCTGGTGGCGCCGCAGCCGCTTGCGCTGAGCATATCCGGACAGAACAATGTGTTGTGTGCGTCGTCGCAAAACGGCTCGGTGACCCTGAATGTGACAGGCGGCACCTCGCCATACCAGTATGCCTGGTCAAACGGCAACCAGACTGCCAATCCTGCCAACCTCGGCGTGGGGAACTATACCTGCACCGTCACGGACACCAAAGGGTGCAGCAAAACCCAGGTCGCCCAAATCACGGCTACCGATAATGCGCCGCCAGTGTTGGTGCTGAAAAATGCCTCGGTTGCGCTGAATGCGAACGGGGTAGCCACCGTAACGCCGGCAATGTTCGACAACGGCAGCACCGATGGCTGCGGTATTGTCAACTGGACCGTTTCGCCCGCCAGTTTCGACTGCGAACAAATCGGCGTCCGCACCGTCACCCTGACCGCCACCGACGGCAACGGCAATGTCGCTACCGGCACGGCTACGGTGACGGTAACCGACAATATCGCCCCCACGCTGATCTGTCCGCTCGATCAGGCCGTACCCGCCTGTTCCCCGACTGTGACCTACAACCTGCCCCAGGTGCTCGACAACTGCACCCAGGCCGGGTTGCCCAAACTCATAACCGGACTGCCTTCGGGTTCCGTTTTCCCTGCAGGACCCACACAGCAAGTGTATTCCTACACCGATCCGGGTGGTAATACCTCTACCTGTAGTTTTATTATTTCGGTAAATACCGCGACGGCTTTCACCTTGTCGTCAGAGCCGGCATCCTGTCCTTCATCGTGCAACGGCAGCGCCAGTGTAACGGTAACCGGCGGCAACCCGGCTGCAGAATTCCACTGGAGCAACGGACAGAGCGGCACCATCGCCACCGGACTTTGCCCGGGTACCTACAGCGTGACCGTTACCGATCTGTCGGGCTGTAGCCAGACCCAGAGCGTGCAGGTCACGGCCAATAACATTCCGCCGTTTACGTCGAGCATTTCGGCAAGCCCGGTCTCCTGCTCCGGCACCTGCGACGGCAGTGCACAGGTTACCGTTTCCGGAAACAGCCAGCAGATCAGTATCACCTGGAATACCGGACAAAGCGGAAATACCATCAGCGATCTGTGCAACGGCAATTACACCGCTACGCTGACCGACGCGCAGGGCTGCAGCCAGACCCAAAGTGTACAGATCAATGTACAGGATGTGCTGGCGCCTTCCCTGACCTGCCCGGGCAGTGTAAATGTCGGTTTCTGCAACCCTGCGGTCAGTTTTGCCCAGCCCCAGGTATTCGACAATTGCCCGGTCAACCTGCAGCAGGTACAGTTGATTGCCGGATTGCCTTCGGGTTCTGTTTTCCCCATCGGCGCCACCACGCAGACCTATCGCTACACCGATAGCGGCGGCAACGTCGGGTTGTGCAACTTCACGATAACGGTACATCCGCCGGCATCCATAACCGTTGCGACCAACAACGTCATCTGCGCCGGTCAGTGCAACGGCCAGGCCATGCTTACCCTGACCAATGGCCAGGCGCCATACAGCATTCAATGGAATACCGGGAATACCGGCCCGAATCTCCTGAACCTTTGCGCCGGTTCCTATATCGCCACGATAACCGACGGCGACGGCTGCCAGCAGGTGAAAACGGCGAATATATCGCAGCCGCCCTCCCTGTTCCTCAGCATCAGCCAGGTAACGAATGACGTCGGAAACACAGGCTCGGGCAGCATCGACATCACCGTAACGGGTGGCACGGCGCCGTACTCCTACCTGTGGAAACGCAACGGACAACCGTTTTCCACGGCTGAAGACCTCGGTAACCTTTTCGCCGGCCAGTACTCGGTTGTCGTCACCGACGCCATCGGCTGTACGGTCGCCGAAGCAGCCGTGACGGTCAACAGCCTCGTCGCAGCGACGGAGCCCGACAACAGCGCATTGTGGGTGCTGTACCCCAACCCGGCCAGTGCCGAGGTTTATATGAAAACCACCGCGCCCCATTCCGGTGATATCCGCCTCAGCCTTTTCGACAGCGCGGGCAACCTGCTGCTGGAACAGACCGCTGCGGTCGCAGGCGATACCCCGGTGAAGATCGATCTGTCGGGTATGCCCGACGGCCTGATCCTCGTCCGGATCGCAGATGGAGAAAAAGCGGCAGTCAAAAGACTCATCAAAACGCGCCGCTAACCCCGGCGCCAACAAGAATACATACACGGCTAGTTTAGTTTTGGGAGGCGCCTTTGTAATAAAGGCGTCTTTCCGTTTTTTATAAACCGGGCAGGTGTTTTCAAAAAGGGGCAGACCGTAATTTTTTCACAGCCAAAACCGGTGGTCGTCTTGTTCTTGCCTATTTTCGCCCTTCCCGGCCGCAACCGCAACGTCGAAAAACCGGCAGGGTCGATCGATCATGAAAATCGCCATTTTCAGCGCATCCGGTTTTGAACGAAAACACCTGGAAGCAGCCAACGCAGACCGGCATGAACTGCGCTGGCTGCCGGCATGCCTGGATGCGCAGACGGCGCTTTTGGCCAGGGATTGCGAAGTCGCCTGCCTGTTCGTCAACGACGACGCGAAGGCGGAAGTGCTGGAGATACTGGCCCAAAACGGCGTCCGGTACCTGGCATTGCGCTCGGCAGGGTTCAATCATGTGGATTTGGAGGCGGCCCAAAAATTGAAGTTACGGGTGGCCAATGTGCCCGAATATTCACCCTATGCCGTGGCGGAACACGCCGTGGCGCTGATGCTTGCCCTCAACCGCAAACTGATACGGGCCAACCGGCGTGTGGAAGACCTCAATTTCCTGCTCGACGGGCTGGTAGGGTTCGATATGAACGGCAAAACGGCGGGTATTGTCGGTACCGGCAAAATCGGGGCGGTGCTGGCAAAGATCCTGCACGGTTTCGGCTGCCGCCTGCTGGCATACGATCTGACGGAAAACCCCGACCTGGCGCGCTTCGACCTGACCTATACGGACCTCGATACCCTGTTCCGAAATTCGGACATCATCAGCCTGCACGTGCCCCTTAATCCGCAAACCCGCTACATGATCAATGCGGAAAATATAGCCAAAATGAAAAGGGGAGTCATGCTCATCAACACGAGCAGGGGTGGGCTGGTCAATACCAAAGAAGTGGTGCAGGCGCTCAAGTCCGGCCAGATCGGTTCGCTCGGGCTGGATGTGTACGAAGAAGAGCAGGCGCTCTTTTTTGAGGACCATTCCAACGACATTTTGCAGGACGACACCATTGCGCGCCTGCTGACCTTCCCCAATGTACTCATTACGGCGCATCAGGCCTTCCTGACGGACACCGCCCTCAAAAATATCGCTGATACAACCTTCGAAAACCTGACCTGTTTCGAATCAAACCAACCCTGCGCGCATGAACTTTTTGCGCGCTGAATGTTGTGGCACGCCCCGGGGTGTGTCTGAAAGATAAAGCAAACCATGATCTACCTGTTGACCCTGCTTGGCTTTGCCTTGCTCATCAAAGGCGCCGATTGGCTGGTGGACGGCTCCATCGCTGTCGCCTCCCGGCTGGGCGTGTCGAACCTGATCATCGGCCTGACCATCGTCTCGATGGGCACCTCCATGCCCGAACTGATCATCGGGGTGATCGCCAGTTTCGAAGGGCGGTCCGGGCTGGCCATCGGCAACGTGCTGGGCAGCAATATTGCCAATGTGTTGCTCATACTCGGGGTAACTGCGGTGGTGTGCGACCTGCCTGTGCGGCGCAACACCATCCTGTCCGAAGTACCCTTTTCGCTGGCAGCGGCTCTGCTCGTCGGCTTTCTGGCCAACTCCTCCCTGTGGTACGAACAGGAGAAAGGATTGTCCATCAGCCGCGGCGACGGCATCATCATCCTGTTCTTTTTTATTCTCTTTATGGCGTATGTCCTCATCATTGCCCGGGAAGATAAAAGGGGACGGAAAAAAGACGCCGGGGTGCCGGCAACCGATCTGAAAAAAGATATCCTGCTGATCGTCGCAGGCGCGGGCGGCCTGTTTCTCGGCGGCAAATTTGTGGTGGACGGCGCCGTACATCTGGCCAAACTGTTCGGCCTGAGCGAAACGTTTATCGGCCTGACGGTAGTGGCACTCGGCACCTCGCTGCCGGAACTGGTGACGTCCATTTCTGCGGCATTGAAAAAAAACACCGATATCGCCGTCGGAAACGCCGTCGGCTCCAACATCTTCAACCTGTTGTGGATACTGGGCATCAACGCCCTCATCTGCCCCCTGCCGTTCGATGTAGCCTCCAACATGGACCTCCTGGTTGTCATTGCCTCGAGTTGCCTGATCCTGCTGGCCCTGATGGTCGGCCGGCGCATGACGATAAAAAGGATGGAAGGCATCGTTTTTTTGTTGGCATATGCGGCCTATTTGTATTTTGTGGTGGAAAGGGGCTGAGATTTTTTTCTGCGCCGGGATACCCGTATTTGCCGCTTATTTTATATTTGCATCAACACTTCGGCAGCCAATATCCAGCCGTTTCACTGAAAATATAACCC
>ERZ724521.181-NODE-181-length-26456-cov-7.598083_pt1 | contig 26456 bp, 30 predicted proteins | sample MGYA00376054_ERZ724521 | MGnify/ENA primary metagenome ERZ724521 (study PRJEB28724, sample SAMN07190883) | activated sludge metagenome | isolation source: activated sludge of sewage treatment plant in Hong Hong | place: Hong Kong | collected 2016-03-17 ... | reverse complement strand
CGGCGCGCGGCCGGCGAGCCGGTGGCCTACCTTGTCGGCCACCGCGAGTTCCACGGCCGTGACTTCGCCGTGTCGCCGGCGGTACTGATTCCGCGCCCGGAAACCGAACTGCTGGTCGAGCGCGCCCTGGCCATCGTCGAGCCGGATGTGCCGGCCGCCGTGCTGGATCTCGGCACCGGCAGCGGCTGCATCGCCATCACGCTCGCCTGCGAACGGCCGTCGGCGCGTGTTGCCGCGGCGGATATTGCGCCGGCAGCGCTGGCCGTCGCCGAGGCAAACGCGCAGCGTCACGGCGCCAACGTGCGCTTCGTGGCCAGCGACTGGTTTGCGGCCCTGGGCGGCGAGCTTTTCGATCTCGTCGTCGCCAATCCACCCTACGTCGCACTGGGCGATCCACACCTCACCGCCGGCGACCTGCGGTACGAACCCGGCAGTGCGCTCGCGAGCGGCATCGACGGGCTGGATTCCATCCGCGCCATCATCGAAGCCGCCCCCGGTCACCTGGTGGATGGCGGCTGGCTGCTGCTCGAGCATGGCTACGATCAGGCGGAGGCGGTACGCAGCCTGCTCGAGTGCGCTGGCTTCGCGCATATCGGCCAATGGCGCGACCTGGCCGGAATCGTGCGAGTCAGCGGCGGAAGGTCGACGTTCGGGCGCTGACCCGCCCGCGGCCTGTCGCTCGCCGCTAGAATGGCGCCTCGCCGAGCGGGGCGACTAGCGCGGGCCATGCCCTGGAATGCACGAAATGAAATGGGATGACAGTTTCGCCCTCGGTATCGAGGCCATCGACAGCCAGCACCGGAAAATCTTCGAGCATCTGCTGGCACTGGAAAACGCCGTAAGCAAGCGCGACCCCTGGCACATCCTGCATTTCTTCCTGGCGCAACTGACCGATTACGTCCGGTTCCACCTCGAGGTGGAAGATGCGCTGCTGGAAATCATCGGCTTTCCCGACCGTGACGACCATGCGGCATCGCATGACCGGCTGCGCACGCAAATGGCCCGGCTGGAGGAACAGCTGAAGGCGAAGCCGACCGGCGAAAGCCTGGTCACCTTCTTCGAGGAATGGTTCGTCCGCCACGTGCTGGACGGCGACCGCGGCTACGCGGCCTACATCAAGGAAAAGCTGCCCGGCCTGCTGGCAAGGCCGGCCGCCTGAGACGGCCGACTGCGGCGGCGCGCCCGCCCGGACCTCAGCGCAGCCCGGCGATGTAGTCGGAAACCGCCTTGATCTCCGCGTCGGTCATCTTGATCGCGACCATGCGCATCATCTTGTTCGGGTCGTTGGCGCGGCTACCTTCGCGGAAGGCCTTCAACTGCGCTTCGGTGTACTCGGCGAACTGGCCGCCGATGCGCGGGTACTGGGCGGGAATGCCTGCACCGGCCGGGCCGTGGCAGGCGGCACAGGCGGGCAGGCCCTTGGCCTGGTCACCGGCACGGTAGAGCTTCTGGCCGTACTCCACGGTCTCGCGGTTCTTGGCGGTTTCGCCCTTCTGGACCTGCGCGGAGAAGTACGCGGCAAGGTCGCGCATCTGGCCATCGTTGTACGCGGCGATCATTCCGTTCATGACGGCATTGACCCGCTCCGGCTGTTTGCCGTCGGCGGCCTTGAAGTTGCGCATCTGCTTGAGCAGGTAATCCGCATGCTGGCCGGCCAGCTTCGGGTTGGCCGCCAGCGTGCTGTTGCCGTCCGCGGCGTGGCAAGCGACGCATACCGTCGAGGCGATGACCTGGCCGCGGGCGGCATCTCCCTTGGGGGCCGTCTTGGCCGCTTCGGAGGCATGGGCACCGAACGCAGTCATCGCGCACAGCAGGGTAAGCAGGGAACGCTTCATGGACGGAAACTCCTCGGAAAGCGGGAATTCAAACCTGTTATTCTAGCGCAGCCCGCCGTGTTTCTGCTCGCCCCATCCCGTGGCGATCGCCGCGCGACCTTCCCCATGTCACTGTTCCGTCACGCCACTTTCGAAACCTCTGTCGCGGAGCCCGCCGGGCTGCCCCCTGCCGCCGGCCCGGAAGTCGCGTTCGCCGGACGCTCGAACGCCGGCAAGTCGAGCGCCATCAACACGCTGGCCGGGCATACCCGGCTCGCCTTCGTTTCCAAGACACCGGGGCGCACGCAACTCATCAACCTGTTTCGCCTGAAGAACGGCGCCGCACTGGTCGACCTTCCCGGCTACGGATATGCGCAGGTCCCGGTCGCCACGCGCGCGCGCTGGCAGTCGCTGCTGGAGCATTACCTCACGCGGCGGCGCAGCCTCATCGGCCTGGTGCTGATCATGGATGCGCGGCGACCGCTGACCGACCTCGACTGGAAGATGATCGGCTGGTTCGGGCCGACCGGACGCCCGCTGCACTGCCTGCTGACCAAGGCCGACAAGCTGACGCGGCAGGAACAGGCCAAGACATTGCGCGACACCCGAGCGGAACTGGCGCCGTTCGGCGCGCAGGTAAGCGTCCAGTTGTTTTCCAGCCTCAAGCGCACCGGCATCGAGGAAGCCGAGGCAGTGATTGGCGCCTGGCTGACCAGCCCGCCGACACACGGAGGGAACGATGAAGCCGACGTCCTATAATCAGCCCCGCGGCTGGAAAACAAAGCCCCCGACCAAAGGGGAGAAGGTCGAGGGCGAAACACCTTGAGAATTCAAGGCAACCCGCTCAGGGAGGTGAAGCGGGAGACGGTGGAGCGGACCCCGACCGTCTGCGGACTATGATAGGCCCCATACGTTAAAGTTCAAGTGATTTTGACCCGATCTCCAGGCATAAGACAATGATTCCAAAAGGTGTATTCCCTTCGACCCGCATGCGCCGAATGCGCCGCGACGACTTCTCCCGGCGCCTGATGCGTGAGCATGCGCTCACTGCGGATGACCTCATCTACCCGGTGTTCGTGCTCGAGGGGAGTTCGAGAACCGAGGCCGTCGCATCCATGCCGGGCGTCGAGCGCATGACCCTGGACCGGCTGCTTCCCGTCGCGGAGAAGGCGCTGAACCTCGGCGTGCCGGCGCTGGCGTTGTTCCCCGTCATCGACCGAACCAAGAAGAGCGAGAGCGCCGAGGAGGCCTGGAACCCGTCCGGACTGGTGCCTACCGTCGTCGCCAGGCTCAAGAAGGAATTTCCCGAACTCGGCGTGATCACCGACGTCGCCCTCGACCCCTATACGAGCCACGGCCAGGACGGCCTCATCGACCCGGCCGATCCACGCGGCTATGTGCTGAACGACGAAACCCTGGAAGCGCTCGCCAAGCAGGCGCTTTGTCACGCCGAGGCGGGCGCCGACGTGGTCGCCCCGTCCGACATGATGGACGGTCGCATCGGTCGCATCCGTGCCGCGCTCGACGCCAGGAAGCTGATCTACACGCGCATCCTGGCCTACTCGGCGAAGTACGCATCGAGCTTCTACGGCCCTTTCCGCGATGCCGTCGGTTCGGCGGGCAATCTCGGCAAGGGGAACAAGTACACCTATCAGATGGACCCGGGCAACGGCGACGAAGCGCTGCGCGAAGTCGCCCTCGACATCGAGGAGGGTGCGGACATGGTGATGGTCAAGCCGGGCATGCCCTACCTCGACATCGTGCGCCGGGTGAAGGACGCCTTCGGCGTGCCGACCTACGCCTACCAGGTCAGCGGCGAATATGCCATGCTCAAGGCGGCCGCGCAGAACGGCTGGCTCGATCACGACGCCGTGATGCTCGAGGCGCTGCTCTGCTTCAAGCGCGCGGGCTGCGACGGCATCCTGACCTATTTCGCGCTGGACGCAGCCGCGCTCCTCAGGAACTGAAGCGCTGGAAAGGGCGGGAGGACCGGCCTTGGATACGTTCCGCTGGAACTCGGTCTTCGAAACCGGGCTCGACGAGATCGACAACCAGCACCGCCGCCTCGTCGAACTGCTCAACGAACTCAGCCGCAACATCGATAGCGCCCGGCCGGAAAGCATCGACCGCACCCTGCGCGAACTGGCGGACTACACCGTTTACCACTTCGCCAGCGAAGAGCGCTTCATGGACCTGCACCATCTGGCGCCGGAATTCTGCAACCGCCACCGTGCAACCCACGCCAAGTTCGTCGCCCAGGTCACCGAGTGGATCGACGAAAGGAAGCATGAGCAGCACCTGGAACCGCGCCGGCTCCTCGACTATCTCGCCAACTGGCTGATCTTCCATATCCTGGGTGACGACCGCGCGCTCGGCCGGCAGGTCGCGGCCATCAAGCGCGGCATTTCCGCCCAGGAGGCTTTCGCCTCCGACCGGGCTTCCGACGATCCGCGCACCGAAATCCTCCTCGGTGCGCTGCATCGTCTGTACGCCGGACTCATGGAACGCAATGACATGCTCGTCGCTGCGCAGAACTCGCTGGCGGCGCTGAACGCGTCCCTCGAGGAACGGGTAGCCCAGCGCACCACGGAACTCGCCGAGGCCAATCGCCGCTTGCAGGAGGAGCAGCAGGCGACGCTGGAAGCGGAGAAGATGGCCTCGCTCGGCCGACTGGTGGCCGGGTTTGCCCACGAACTGAATACGCCGGTGGGCGTCGCGGTCGGTGCCGCCTCGCAGGTGCGCGACATCGCCGTGGATCTCGGCCGCATGCTGGAGCGGGAGGAAGTGTCCGAGGACGAGATCCACGAGGAACTCACGTTGCTCGACGAGGCGACGACGCTGGCCCTTTCAAACCTGCGGCGTGCCGCCGGCATGGTGCAGAGCTTCAAGCGCACTGCCGTCGACCAGGCATCGGAAGCCGAACGCGAATACGACCTCGACGAGGTGATCGACGATGTGGTGAAGGCGTTGCACAGCGAATTCAAGCGCACGCCGGTCCGCATCGAGCAGCAGTGTCGGGCGGGGCTGCGCCTCTATGGTCCTCCGGGCATACTCGTGCAGCTGCTGACCAACCTGATGCAGAACAGCCGCATCCATGCGTTCGCCGACGGCAGCCGGGCCGGGACCATACGCATCGAAGCGGAAGCCGACGCCGGCCGGGTGCGCATCGTCTATTCCGATGACGGGGCCGGCATGGACGGCGCAACGCTGCGCCGCGTCTTCGAGCCCTTCTTCACCACCCGGCGCGGCAGCGGCGGTAGTGGACTCGGGCTTTACATCGCCTACAATCTGGTGACGCGCGGCCTGGGCGGAACGATTGCCTGCGACAGCGCGCCGGGACGAGGCACCCGCTTCGCCATCGAATTCCCACGACGCTCGGCAGCAACGACGGAATGACCGCATGAAGATCGTGCGCAAGATCGCCGCCGCGGGAGGCGCCAACCGCGCCTCGCCGTGGAAGGTACTGGTCGTCGACGACGAGCCGGACATCCGCCAGCTGACGTCGCTCAACCTGCGCGGCTTCGAGTTCGCTACGCGCAAGCTGCAGCTTATCGAAGCCGGCTCGGCCGCGGAGGCGCGCGAGCGGCTGCGCGAGCACCCGGACATCGCGCTGGCCCTGGTCGACGTGGTCATGGAAACCGACGATGCCGGGCTGCGGCTCGTCGAGTACATACGGCGCGAACTCGGCAACGACATGATGCGCCTGGTGATCCGCACCGGCCAGCCAGGGGTCGCACCCGAACGGTATGTCATCGAGAACTTCGACATCGATGACTACAAGGACAAGACCGAGCTGACGGCGCAGCGCCTTTATACCTCGGTACGCAGCGCGCTCAAGGGCTATCGCGACCTGCAGACAATCGAGCTCAACCGGCAGGGGCTGAGCCGGATCCTGGCGGTGACCCCGCAACTCTATAACCTGCGCCACGACAACCTCGAGGAGTACTTCGAGGGCGTGCTGATGCAGTTGATCGGTATCTGTCGCCTGGGCCATTCGGGCATGCTGTACACCATCGACGGCATGGTGATGACGGTGGACGGGCAGGAAATCCGCATCCGCGCCGGCGCCGGTGAACTCCAGGACGGGCATGCCAGCGCCCAACGCCGCCACGAAATCGCCGAACTCTGCTCCGAAGTGGTGATGGGCAACCAGGAAGCCGCCGGCCTGCGCACCGGCTCCGTCGTGGTGCCGCTGGCGGTGAAGAACGAGGTCTTCGGTTTCGTCTACCTCGAGGCGGATGAAGCCCTGTCACAAGCCGACCGCGAATTGATCCAGATCCTGGCCAACCAGTGCGCCGCCGGCCTCGATAACTTCCGGTTGCACCACAGCCTGGAGGAATCCTACGACCAGGCGGTCGACATGCTCGGCGAGGTGGCGGAGTACAAGGACACGGCGACCGGCATGCACATTCGCCGCATCCAGGAGCTCACCCACCTTCTCGCTCTGGAACTGGGGGCCTCGGAGGCCGAGGCCGAGGTCTATGGGAAGGCGAGCCGCCTGCACGATATCGGCAAGGTCGGCATCCCGGACTCGGTCTTGCGCAAGCCTGGCAAGCTGACGCCCGAGGAATACGAGGTGATCAAGCAGCATTCCTCGATCGGCGACAACATCCTGAAATACAGCCCGTCGCTGGCGGTGGCGCGTGTTGTCGCCCGCTCGCACCATGAGCGCTGGAACGGCAACGGCTACCCGGACAAGCTCGCCGGTGACGACATCCCCTACGTCGCGCGCCTGGTTTCCGTGGTCGACGTTTTCGATGCGCTGGTCAGCGCCCGCCCCTACAAGGGACCCTGGCAGGCGGAGGAGGCCGCGCGTGAAATCGAGCGCGGCGCCGGCACGCTGTTCGACCCCCGTGTGGCGCAGGCATTTCTCGCGCTGTATCGGCGCGGCGCCCTCGACGCCCACATCGCCGCGGCGGCGGCAGCGCCGCCGGAAGCCCCCGCAGACGATTGACCCCGGCGAGCGCCGCGTCCGGCGCCGCTTTGCAATGAAGCCGTCAGCGCGACAGGATCGGCCACTGGACCGGCCAGCGCGCCAGCGGATCGTCCTTGAAACCGCTCTTGACGAAGCGCTGCCAGCGTCCCGCCGTGTAGCAGACGAGCAGATCGGCGTGGGCGGCGAAGTCGTGATCGGCAGGGAGGGCGCCCTGGGCCGCGGCAACCTTGAGGCACTGGCGCAACGTGGCCTCGATGCGCTCCAGGAGCTGATTGATGCGCGCCTGCAGGCGCGGGTTCTCGTGTACCAGCGCATCGCCGGCGAGCACCCGGGTCAGGCCGCGGTTCTTCTGCGCAAAGCGCAGCAGCGAGGCAACGATAGCCTCGGCCTGCTTGAGGCCGGACTCTTCGGCCGCCTCGATCTGGGAAATGACGGAGAACACGCCCGACTCGACGAATTCGATGAGCCCTTCGTACATCTGCGCCTTGCTGGCGAAATGTCTGTAGAGGGCCGCTTCCGATACCTGTAGCTGGCGGGCAAGCAGCGCCGTCGTCACTTTCTCGGCACTGGGCCGTTCCAGCATTTCGGCAATGGTTTGCAGGATCTGCAGCTTCTTTTCGCCGACCTTTGCGGCGCGTGCCTCGTTCATGGCGGTTCCCCGGGCTACTTCGACTTGATCAGGGTGCCGACGCCTTCGTCGGTCAGGATTTCCAGCAGCAGCGCATGCTCGACGCGGCCGTCGATGATGTGCACGCCCTTCACGCCGCTGCGCGCTGCATCGAGCGCGGAGCCGATCTTGGGCAGCATGCCGCCGGACAGCGTACCGTCCGCGACCATGTCGTCGATCTGCTTCGGCGTGATGCCGGTGAGCAGGTTGCCGGCCTTGTCCAGCACGCCCGGTGTATTGGTGAGCAGGACGAGCTTCTCGGCGCGCAGCACTTCGGCGATCTTGCCGGCGACGACGTCGGCGTTGATGTTGTAGGTTTCGCCGCCTTCGCCGACCCCGATGGGCGCGATCACCGGAATGAAGGCACCGGTGTCGAGCAGCGCAATGAGGCTCGGGTCGATGGAGACGATGTCGCCGACCTGTCCGATGTCGATCAGGTCGCCCGGGTTGTCCTTGTTCTCCATCATCAACTTCTTGGCGCGGATGAAGTTGCCATCCTTGCCGGTGAGGCCGACCGCCTTGCCGCCGTGCTGGTTGATCAGGTTGACGATCTCCTTGTTCACCTGACCGCCAAGCACCATTTCGACGACTTCCATGGTTTCCGCGTCGGTCACCCGCATGCCCTGGACGAACTCACCCTTCTTGCCCACCCGCGACAGGAGGTTCTCGATCTGAGGGCCGCCACCATGCACCACCACGGGATTCATGCCGACCAGCTTGAGCAGCACCACGTCACGGGCGAAGCACTGCTTCAGGTGCTCATCGGTCATCGCATTGCCGCCGTACTTGACCACGATGGTCTTGCCGTGGAAACGCTTGATGTAGGGCAGGGCCTCGGCCAGCACGCCGGCCTTGGCGTCGGGAGTGAGCTTTTCGGTCATGGGATTACGTGAGTGCGAGCGATAACTTCGCTCATTCTACTGGCGCTGCGCTGCTCATAGGGAAGGCCCGACAAACGCTGCCAGGAACCGAGTGTAAGGAATCGTCCCCTGCGCCGTCGAATCGCCGGGTGCCGGCCCTTCCGAGCAGGAAGGCGGGCACGCCGCTTCCACAACCCAGCAAGGAGAAGTCCATGAAAAAGCCAAATCCCGTGATCGCCACCGCTGCCGTACTCGCTGCCTCGTTCAGCCTTGCGCCGAGTGCCGGCGCCGCCGACAACCCGTTCGCCCTGCGCCCGCTCGACGGCGGCTACCAGCTGGCCCAGGCCGACAAGGCCAAGGATGCCAAGTGCGGTGCCGATAAGGCCAAGGACGCCAAATGCGGTGCGGACAAGGCCAAGGATGCCAAGTGCGGTGCCGACAAGGCCAAGGACGGCAGCTGCGGGGCCGACAAGAAGAAGTCCGCGGACAAGAAGAAGGACGGCAAGTGCGGCGAAGGCAAGTGCGGCGCCGACAAGAAGAAGTGACCCGCCCATGACGCTCTCCCGCGCTTTCGGGGCGGGCCTGGGCTTTCGGCGCGAGCTGCTGGCGCAGCTCGACGCCGGGGTACCGGCAGCCGTCGACTTCTTCGAACTCGCCCCGGAAAACTGGGCGGGAATGGGTGGGCGCTCGCAAAAGCAGTTGCGCGCCTACACCGAACGCTACCCCTTCGTCTGCCACGGCCTCTCGCTCGACCTCGGCGGACCGCGTCCGCTCGACGAATCACTGCTGCGAGGCATCCGCAGTTTCATGGACCTCCACGGAATCGGCCTGTACACCGAGCACCTGGCCTGGAGCGGCGACGACGGACATCTTTACGACCTGCTGCCGGTGCCCTGCACGGGTGACGCAGTGCACTGGGTAGCGGGCCGCATACGCCGCGCCCAGGAGATCCTCGGCATGCGCATCGGCATCGAAAACGCCTCCTACTACGTGGCGCCACCCGGCGCCGATATGGATGAAGCCTCGTTCATCGCAGCCATCGTCGACGAGGCCGACTGCCTGCTGCATGTCGATGTGAACAACGTCTATGTAAACAGCCGGAATTTCGGCTTCGACGCCAGCGCGTTCCTGCGTGCGCTGCCGCTGCATCGCGCCTGCTACGTCCATGTTGCCGGACATCACGTAGAACCCGACGGGCTGCGTGTCGACACCCACGGCGCCCGGGTAATCGACCCGGTGTGGGAGCTGCTTGACGAGGTGTACGCGCGCTGCGGGCCGCTGCCGACCTGCCTCGAACGCGATTTCAATTTCCCCACGCTGGCCGAACTCGGTGCCGAGGTGGCGCAAATTGCGGCGATCCAGCGGCAACATGTCCTGAAGGCCGCCGCATGAACGCGCCATTGCCCTTCCAGGCATTCCAGTCCGACTTTGCCCGCCACCTGCGCGACCCGCGCGGACACGCGCGTCCTGCCGGTGTCCCGGCCCGAGCCAGCCGCCTGTACCGGGAATTGCTGCGCAACAACCTCGAAGGTTTCCTGCTTGCCTGCTGCCCGGTGACTCGGGAAGTTCTCGGCCCGCGCCGCTGGAATCGCCTGGTCAATGCCTTCTTTCGCGACGCACGTTGCCAGGCACCCTGGTTCAGGGAAATTCCCCGCGAATTCGCCGACTGGCTCGCCACCAGTACCGCCGCGGCCACCCTGCCACCATGGGTTCCGGAACTGGTCCATTACGAATGGGTCGAGCTGGCGCTCGACGTGACGGAGGCTGCGCCTGTACCCCACGACCCCGCCGGCGACCTGATGGCGGCCCGGCCCGTACTGGCCCCGGCATCCATGAATCTCGCCTACGCCTGGCCGGTGCATCGCATTGGTCGCGCCTGGCGTCCGCGCAAGCAGCACCCGACCCATCTGCTCGCCTACCGCGACGCGGACGGTGCCGTTCGCTTCATGGAACTCAATGCGGTGTCGGCCCGCCTCGTTGACCTCGTGGCGGGCGGCAACATGACCGGTGTGCAGGCGTGCCGCAGCATCGCGGAGGAATTCGCTTGTACAGACACCGACGCCGTGATCCGCCATGGCGCCCAACTGCTCGGGCAGCTGCACGAGGCCGGAGCCTTGTCAGGAGTCGCGACATGATCGACCGGGTCCTAAACTTCGCTGCCGGCTGCACCGGCCTGGCCGACCGCATCGGCGCCTGGACCGGCATGCTGGGACTGCGCCTGCTTCTCGGCTGGGAGTTTCTCGAATCGGGACTCGAGAAGCTCCATGGCGAGAACTGGTTCGCCGACATCCAGGACCGTTTCCCTTTCCCCTTCTCGCTGGTGCCACCCGAGGCAAGCTGGCAACTCGCAACCTGGTCCGAGATCGCCGGCGGCGCCGCGTTGATCGTCGGCCTCGGCACGCGCTTCTTCTCGCTGAGCCTGTTCGTGCTCACCCTCGTGGCCGTCGCGGCGGTGCATTGGCCCACCGAGTGGACCAGCCTTGCGGACCTTGCCTCGGGTTACGCGATCACCGATGCAGGCCACGGCAACTTCAAGCTGCCGGCGCTGTTCCTGGCAATGCTGCTGCCTTTGCTGCTGACCGGGCCGGGCCGGCTCTCGCTCGACGCCGCCTTGGCGCGCCGCCTCCGGAACAAGCCACGCCGTTGAATGGGAACGCAGCGGCGGCGGATGCCGCCGCTGCCCTGCCAGCGCTTACTGTACGGTGATGCGGCGCGCCTGGGTAGCGGCCTTCTTCGGCAGCGTGAGCTCAAGCACGCCGTCGGTGTACCTGGCGACGACCTGCGACTCGTCGATTTCCTGGGCGAGCTGGAAGCTGCGCGAGACCTTGCCGACGTAGCGTTCGCTGCGCAGGACGCGCTCGCCTTCCTTGACGTCCCTTTCCTCGCGCCGTTCGGCGCTGATGGAAACGATCGCGCCATCGACGGCCACCTGGATGTCCTCCTTCTTGACGCCCGGTACTTCGGCGTGCACGAGATAGGCTTTTTCCTGTTCCTTGACGTCGATCTTGACGGCGGGAGCATCGGCCTGGCCGGCAAAGTCGACGGGGCGGACGAAGAATCCGCGGAAGAAATCGTCCAGCGGATCACGACGGATGAGGTTGTTCATTTCGGTCTCCTTGGAAGTCTGGCCCCGCAATCGAGGCGCCGTGAAATCCAATATGAGTTCCCGAAAAGGCTTTTCAAGCCCCCGTCGCCGCAGGCCGGCCCAGGCGCCGCGGCAGATCGAGAATGGCGTCGCGGTTGCTCCAGGAAAAGCAGGCTTCCGCGGCTTCGCGCCAGGGCAGCCAGCGGTAGCCCAGGTGTTCGTCGGGAGCGATGCGGACCGGCAACCTGTCAGGCAGGCAGGCGCTGAAAACGTGTTCGACATTATGCGTAACGCCCGGGCCGTAGCGATCGCGCCATTCGGCAAAGATCTCGTAACGGTTGGTCGCTTCCCAGTCGACGATGTCGGCGGCCGGGACGGCAAGCCCGGTTTCTTCCAGCACTTCGCGGCGCGCGGTTTCGCGCAGGGGTTCGTCGCCTTCCTGGCTGCCGGTCACCGACTGCCAGAAGCCGGGGTGGCGGGCCCGTTCGAGCAGAAGCACGTCCAGCGCCGGGGTGTGGATCACCACCAGCACCGACACCGGCTTCTTCCAGGCCATCAATCCGGCAGGGACACCGTCGGCAACCAGGCGATTCCGTCCGCCTGCATGTCGACCAGGCACCAGAACGGAACGTCGTCTTCGCGCCAGGTGGCCGCAGCATCCTGGAAGACCTGCATCATTGTGACGAAATCGGCCTCGGCACGGCCATGCACACCGTCGCAATGATCGAGGATGACCACGTAACCGGCAGCGGGCAGCCAGCCAAGATCCTGCAGGCAATCGGCCAGGGCGTCCCAGTTGTGGCCGAACCATTCGGGAAAGCGCAACGTCCTGCCTATCGTATCCAGCATGTCGTCCTTGCTGCGTGCCGCGGCGAGGTCGACGCGGCAAACGAGGCAGCCGGCGGCCTGAGCCCCTGCCAGCAGATCGTCGATCGACCCGTGCGGCAGGTGATGGACACCGGCGCGGCCGGCGTCTCCGAACAGGCGTTCATAATCGGCAGCGCTCATCTCTGTATCCGCTGGAAGCTCTGGTAATGGTCGCCAGTGTAGTAGAACGCCACGGGCGGCGACCCCCCGGTAACGATCCGGCGCGCACCGCGGTCGCGGCTGCCGGGCGTCGGCACCGTGTATTCGCGGTAGTACCCGTTCGACTGCGCGGGCAGCCGCCGCTCGCGGTTCTGGAACACGATGCCGTCGCGACGATGGGGAAACGGTCCGCCGGCGTCGATCAGCCGCAATGTCGCCTGCGCCTCGGCCGGCAGGCTCGACGCGGCCACCGCATCGAGCGGGCCGCGCGCCAGAACAGCACCGCACAGGGCAATGCCGAGCAGCGCGCCGAACCAGCGCCGCATGGTCAGGACTTGCCGACCTCCACCTGGGTGTCGACCTTCTGCCGCAGGCGGATGTGCAGTTCGCGCAGCTGCTTCTCGTCGACGTCCGAGGGCGCATCGGTCAGCAAACACTGGGCGCGCTGCGTCTTCGGGAAGGCAATCACGTCGCGGATCGATTCGGCACCGGTCATCATGGTGACGATGCGATCCAGGCCAAAGGCCAGGCCGCCGTGGGGCGGTGCGCCATACCTGAGGGCGTCGAGCAGGAAGCCGAACTTGGCACGCTGCTCCGCCTCACCGATGCCCAGCGCCTCGAAGACGCGTGCCTGGACGTCGGCCTTGTGGATACGCACCGAGCCGCCGCCGATCTCCCAGCCGTTCAGTGCGAGGTCGTAGGCCTTGGCCAGGCACTCGCCCGGGTTGGTCTTCATCAGCTCGTCGTGGCCATCCTTGGGCGAGGTGAACGGATGGTGGCAGGCGCTCCAGCGCTTCTCTTCCTCGTCGTACTCGAACATCGGGAAGTCGATCACCCAGAGCGGCTCCCAGGCCTTGCCATTGACGTAGCCCTTTTCGTGGCCAAGCTTGATGCGCAGGGCGCCGAGCGCGTCGTTGACGACCTTGGTCTTGTCGGCGCCGAAGAAGATCAGGTCGCCGCTTTGTGCACCGGTACGCTCGACGATGGTCTTGAGCGCAGCGGCGTGGAGGTTCTTGACGATGGGCGACTGCAGGCCTTCCTCGTTGAGCTTGGAGGCATCGTTGACCTTGATATAGGCAAGGCCCTTGGCGCCGTAGATCTTGACGAACTCGGTGTAGCCGTCGATCTCGCCGCGGGTGAGCGCCGCGCCGCCGGGGATGCGCAACGCCGCAACGCGGCCGCCCGAGGTTGCCGGGCCGGAGAACACCTTGAAGGCGACGTCAGCGACGGCATCGGTAACTTCGGTGAGCTCGAGCGTGACGCGCAGGTCAGGCTTGTCGGAGCCGAAGCGGCGCATCGCCTCCGCGTACGCCATGCGCGGAAAGGGCTCGGGCAGGTCGACGTCGATGGCATCCTTGAACACGTAGCGGATCAGCTTTTCAATGATGCCGGTGATCGCGGCCTCGTCCATGAACGAGGTTTCGATATCCACCTGCGTGAATTCGGGCTGGCGGTCGGCGCGCAGGTCTTCGTCACGGAAGCACTTGGTGATCTGGTAGTAGCGGTCGTAGCCGGCCACCATCAGGAGCTGCTTGAAGAGCTGCGGCGATTGCGGCAGGGCGAAGAACTGGCCCGGATGCACTCGCGACGGCACCAGGTAATCGCGTGCGCCCTCGGGGGTGGACTTGGTCAACATCGGCGTCTCGATGTCGATGAAGCCGTTGTCGTCGAGGAAGCGGCGGAAGGCACGCGCCGTCTTGTAGCGCAGCAGCAGGTTCTTTTGCATCTGCGGCCGGCGCAGATCGATGACGCGATGCGTCAGGCGCACGTTCTCGGAGAGGTTCTCGTCGTCGAGCTGGAAGGGCGGCGTGGCGGCCGGATTGAGAATCTCCAGTTCGTGGCAGAGGATCTCGACTTCGCCGGACGTCATGTTCGGGTTTTCCGTGCCGGCCGGACGACGGCGCACCTTGCCGACGATCTTCAGGACGAACTCGTTGCGCACCGCTTCCGCCAGCTTGAACATCTCGGGCCGGTCGGGATCGCAGACCACCTGGGCGATGCCCTCGCGATCACGCAGGTCGATGAAAATCACGCCGCCGTGGTCGCGGCGGCGATGGTTCCAGCCGCAGAGGGTGACGGTCTGATCGACGTGGGCAGAGCCAAGTTGGCCGCAGTAATGGGTACGCATGACGTTTCCGGAGGAAGGGATGGCCCGGCGGGCCTTATTGATTCTGGGCTCGCCCGCTGGGATTTCTCATGGGCGGGGCGACGACTCCCATCGAGACGATGTATTTCAGCGCCTCGTCGACGTCCATGTCGAGTTCGACGACATCCTTGCGCCTGACGAAGAAGAAGAAGCCGTTGACCGGGCTGGGCGTGGTCGGGATGAAGACGCCGACGTGCTCGTCGGGCAGCATGTCGGCCACGTCACGCGCGGGATGACCGGTCTGGAACGCCACCGACCACGCTTCCGGGTGCGGATAGCGCACCAGCAGCACCTTGCGAAAGGCAACGCCGCTGCTCGAGAACAGGGTGTCGCTCACCTGCTTGACGCTGTAGTAGATCGACTTCACCACCGGGATGCGCGCCAGCACACCCTCCCAGAACAGGACCAGCTTCTGCCCGACGATGTTGGCGGCGACCACGCCGGTCAGCAGCACGACGAGTAGGGTCAGCGCGGCGCCAATCCCCGGGATGTAGACGCCGAGCAGCTGCTCGGGTTGCACGGCGCGCGGCAGCAGCATCAGCGACTGATCCATGGCGCGCACGATCAGCGACAGGACCCATGCCGTGATTCCCAGCGGGACCCAGATCAGCAGTCCCGTGATGAAGTACTTCTTGAGCACGCGAACGGTTCAGGAACTGGCGGGGCAACTGCCGGTGCCGCCCTGGCAGGGCGGCGGATTGTCGCTCTTGGCGGCCGCCGCGCAGCCTCCGCCCTTGAAATCCGTCGCGTACCAGCCACTGCCCTTGAGGTGGAAACCGGGGGCGGTCAGCTGCTTGGCGAAAGCGCCGGCATTGCATTCAGGGCAGGTCGTCAGCGGCGGATCGCTGAGCTTTTGCATGACATCTTTCTCAAAGCCGCAATCGGTGCAGCGATAAGCGTAGATCGGCATGGCGTTCTCCGGAATTCGGGCAAAGTGGGAAATTATAGCCGAGGGCTCCTTCCGGTGCCCCGACCGCAGGGTCAAACTTCCCTTAGATACGCGCGCGCGGCGGGTTTTTCAAGGGGACCGGGTCCCCGCGGCTCATGCAGCGACGCCGATATAGATGCGGGTAAGCGGCTTGCCCCAGAAAAGGGCAATTGCACCGGCCAACGCCAGGTAGGGGCCGAACGGAATGGGCGTGTCGCGCCGCTGGCCGCCAAAGGCAAGCAGCCCGATGCCGACGACGGCGCCGACCAGCGAGGAAGCCAGGACCAGCAGGGGCAGCATCTGCCAGCCCAGCCAGGCGCCCAGGGCCGCGAGAAGCTTGAAATCCCCGTAACCCATTCCTTCCTTGCCGGTCGTCAGCTTGAACGTCCAGTACACCGTCCATAGCAGCAGGTAGCCGGCGATGGCGCCGAACACCGCACTGCGCAGGTCGGTAAAGACGCCGAACGCGTTCAGGGCCAAGCCTGCCCAGACAAGGGGGAGGGTAATGTCATCGGGCAGCAGCTGGGTATCGAAGTCGATCGCGCAAAGCGCGATCAGCGCGGCCAGGAGCCCGAACGCGGCCAAGCCGGCAGGGCCGAAGCCGAAGTGCCCCGCGGCAAACGCAAAGAGCGCCCCGGTCGCCGCCTCGACGAGCGGGTAACGCACCGAAATCGCCTTTGCGCAGGACTTGCAGCGTCCGCGCAGCAGCAGCCAGCTCAGGACGGGAACGTTCTCGAGCGGACCGATGCGGTGGCCGCAGGCCGGGCAGTGGGAACCGGGCCGCAGCAGGGAGAAGGGTTCATGCGGCGCGGGTGCTTCGCCGCGCAACTCGGCGCATTGTGCCGCCCATTCGCGTTCCATCATCACCGGCAGGCGATGGATCACGACATTGAGGAAGCTGCCGATGACGAGCCCGAAGAGCCCGGCCGTGAGCGCAAACACCCACGGATCGGCGAACGCGGCCGTCATCGGGCGCGGCGGAATCCCGGCTTAGCCGACAACCGAGCCGAGCTTGAAGATCGGCAGGTACATGGCGACGACCAGGCCCCCGATCAGGCCGCCGAGGAAGACCATGATCAGCGGCTCCATCATGCTGGACAGTGCCTCGACGGCATCATCGACCTCGGCCTCGAAGAAGTCCGCCGTCTTGCTCAGCATGGAATCGAGCTGGCCGGATTCCTCACCGATCGCCACCATCTGGGTCACCATCGGCGGGAACACGCCGGAGCCTTCCATGGAGGTGGTCAGGCTGGAACCGGTCGAGACTTCGGCCTGGATCTGGGAGGTGGCCTGGGCATAGACGTAGTTGCCCGCGGCTCCGCCGACGGAGTCGAGCGCATCGACCAGCGGCACACCGGCGGCAAACATGGTTGACAAGGTCCGTGTCCAGCGTGCGATGGCGGACTTGCGGATGAGGTCGCCGAAGACCGGCAGCTTCAGGGCGTACTTGTCGAAGGCGATCTGCATCGGCCGCGATCGCTTGTACATCTGGATGAAGCCGTAGATCGTGCCGCCTATCGTGCCAAAGATGATGTGCCAGTTCGCCACGAAGTTGTCGGAAATGGCAATGACCACCAGGGTCGGCGCCGGCAGTTCGCCACCAAAGCTCGCGAACACCCCCTTGAAGGCCGGCACCACGAAGATCATGATGACCGCGGTGATGACGAAGGCGACGACGACGATGGAGATCGGGTAGAACAGCGCGCCCTTGATCTTCGACTTGATCGCCTGGATCTTTTCCTTGTAGGTCGCCAGGCGGTCGAGCAGGGAATCGAGAATACCGGCCTGCTCGCCGGCCTCGACCAGGTTGCAGAACAGGGCGTCGAAATACTGGGGGTACTTGCGGAAGGCGGAAGCCAGGTTGGAACCGGTTTCGACGTCGGCCTTGATGTCGAACAGCAGCTTGGCCAGGCCCGGATTGTTGGTGCCCTTGCCGACGATGTCGAAGGACTGCAGCAGCGGCACGCCGGACTTCACCATGGTGGCGAGCTGGCGCGAAAACAGCGTGATGTCCTTGTCCGAAACCTTGCCGCCGGAACTGACCTTGCGCTTCTTCAGCTTGTTGACGGTGATGCCCTGGCGACGAAGAGACGCATTCGCTGCCGCCTCGCTGGCGGCGCGAATCTCGCCGCGCGTAACCTTGCCGGCCTTGTTCTTGCCCTCCCAGGAGAAGTCAAACTCCTTGGGAGCCTCCTTTTTGTCTTTTTTTGCTGCTGTGGCCATCGGCTGCTCCCGCTGCAATTTCCCTTGTCCGGCCGCTGCTACCGGCGCCGACAGCCCGGCGCCGCCCCTCGTCGAAGCCAATTCCGCGGCATTCTACCGCCGACTATGCCGAGAGTATCACTCCCGGCCGGGACGGTGAAGCCGCACCATCTTGATTTTTCGGTCCTGTGTTTGCACGATCTCCATGGCGACGCCACCGGCCCGCAGACCGACCCCCGCTTCCGGTATGTCCTGCAGCTGTTCGACGATCAGGCCGTTGAGCGTGCGCGGGCCGTCGAGCGGAAAGTCGAGCGTGAGCAGCCGGTTCAGTTCGCGCAGCGTGGCCGCGCCATCCACCAGCGCCGTGCCGTCCGGGCCCCAGACCAGAGCGCCGCCAAAATCCGACTGGCGCGTGGTGAACTTGCCCACCAGTTCCTCGATGATGTCCTCGAGGGTGACCAGGCCCTGGATCTCGCCATACTCGTCGACGACCAGCCCGAGCCGCTGCCGGTTTTCCCGGAAGAACTGCAACTGCGTGTAGATCGGGGTGGCGGCCGGGATGAAATACGGCGCCACCATGCGCTCCTGCAGTGCGGCGTGGTCCAGCTGCCCGGCAAAGGCTTCGGCAAGGATCTTGCGCGGATGCAGCACGCCGACGATGTTGGCCGGATCGCCCGCGCATACGGCAACGCGGGAGTGGAAGCTGGTCGCCAGCTGCTCCCGGATCGTCTCGATCGGCGCGGCGAGATCGATCGACTCGATTTCGCCGCGCGGCGTCATGATGTCCTCCACCGTAAGCTGCTCGAGCTCGAACAGGTTGAGGAGGATCGCGCGGTGCTGGTTGGGCACGAAGCGGCCGGCCTCGAGCACCAGTGCGCGCAGTTCCTCGGCACTCATCTGGCGCGACTCCTCCCCTGGCCGCGGGTGCAGGCGCAACAGCCACAGCAGGGCGCCGACGAAGAGGTTCACGAACCAGATCACCGGGTAGGCAACGCGCTGTAGCGGTGCCAGCACGTAGCTGATGCGCGGCGCCAGCCAGTCCGGATGGTTGGCGCCGACGACCTTGGGACTGATCTCGGAGAAGACCAGCAGGCAGAAGGTGACGAACAAGGTGCCCGCTTCCAGAGCCCATTTCTCCTGGCCGAACAATTGCAGCGCAATGTGGCCGGTGATCATCGCCGCCGCGGCGTTGATCAGGGTGTTTCCGATCAGGATCATGCTGATCAGGCGCTCGACATGGCCGAGCAGGCTCTGCGCAAGGCGCGCCCCGCCGTGGCCGGTCTCGGCGAGGTGCCGGAGGCGATGGCGGTTGGCTGCCATCATCGCCGTCTCGGCCATGGCGAAGAAGCCCGAAAGTACCAGCAGCAGCGCCAGCGCGACGAACTGCGCCGAAAGCGGAATCTCGTCCATCAGCGGCCGAGAATGACCTCAAGCACGAAGCGGCTGCCGACGTAGGCAAGCAGGAGCGCGGCGAAGCCGGCCAGGGTCCAGCGCAGGGCGACGCGGCCGCGCCAGCCGCGCAGGTGCCGCCCGGCGAGCAGGGCGGCAAAGATCACCCACGAGAGGATGGCGAAGACGGTCTTGTGGTTGAAGGTCAGGGCCTTGCCGAACAGGCTCTCGGAGAAGAAGATGCCCGAGAGCAGGGTCAGGGTGAGCAGGACAAAGGCAACATGGATGAGGCGGAACAGCAACGCCTCCATGGTCAGCAGCGGCGGGAGCCCTGCCAGCAGGGGCGAGATGCGGCCCCGATGCAGGCCTTTCTCGGCCGCAGCCATCAGCAGCGCATGCAGCGCCGCGAGCGTGAACAAGCTGTAGGCCAGCATCGCCATCAGGAAATGCATGCGGAACGCCGGCGATCCGGCGTTGTTGAGCACGTGCGCCTCGGGGAACAGCACGGGAAGCATGGCGCCGACCGCGGCGGCCGGCAGGCCGATCGCCTGCAGGCCTTCCATGCGCGCGTAGAAGCTCTCGATCCAGTACAGCGCGATCGCGAGCCAGAGCATCACCGAGAGGGCGATGGCGAATCCGAAACGCATGCTGCTGCCGTCGAAGATCGCCATGCGCAGGCTAACCGCGTGGGCAACCAGCGCCGCCAGCAGCAGCACACGCTCGGTCGCACCCAGTCCGCCGCCTGGGCGGTCGAGCAGCGGACCGCGCCAGCGCGTACGCCAGAGGTGGATCGCCAGGCCCGCATAGAGGGCGGCCGCAAGCAGATGCACTAAAATTGCGGGCATCCGCGAAGTTTACACCGACTCGCTTCGCCCCAACCTGACCTCCTCAGCACATGCTCGACAACCTCACCCAGCGCCTCGCGCGCGTCGTAAAGAACCTGCGCGGCCAGGCGCGGCTCACCGAAGACAACATTGCCGAGATGCTGCGCGAGGTACGCATGGCACTGCTCGAGGCCGATGTCGCGCTTCCGGTGGTGAAGGATTTCATTGCCCGGGTGAAGGAAAAGGCGCTCGGGCAGGAAGTCATCGGCTCACTCACCCCGGGGCAGGCGCTGGTCGGGGTCGTTCACCGCGAACTGACCGAACTGATGGGTGGCAGCGGCACGGGCCTGAGCCTGGCCGTTCAGCCGCCGGCGGTCATCCTCATGTCGGGCCTGCAGGGCGCCGGCAAGACGACGACCACGGCCAAGCTCGGCAAGTGGCTCAAGGAGCGACAGAAGAAGAAGGTGCTCGCCGTCAGCTGCGACGTCTATCGCCCGGCCGCGATCGAACAGTTGAAGACCGTTTCCGCCCAGGCCGGAATCGATTTCTTCCCCTCGTCCGCCGGTCAGGCACCGGCCGAAATCGCCGCCGCGGCGCTCGACCACGCCCGGCGCCACTACTACGACGTCGTTTTCGTCGATACCGCCGGCCGCCTGGCCGTCGATGAAGCCATGATGGCCGAGATCAAGGATCTCCATGCCCGGCTCAACCCGATCGAATCCCTCTTCGTGGTCGATGCCATGCTGGGCCAGGATGCGGTCAATACCGCGAAGGCATTCAACGACGCGCTGCCGCTGACCGGCGTGGTATTGACCAAGCTGGACGGCGATGCGCGCGGCGGCGCGGCGCTGTCCGTGCGCCACGTCACCGGCAAGCCGATCAAGTTCGCCGGCGTCGGCGAAAAGCTGACCGGGCTCGAGGAATTCCATCCCGAGCGGATGGCCTCGCGCATCCTCGGCATGGGCGACATCCTCGGCCTCGTCGAGGAAGCCCAGCGCGGCGTCGACCAGGACAAGGCCCAGGAATTCGTCCGCAAGATGAAGACCGGCAAGGGCTTCGACCTCAACGACTTCAAGGAACAGATCGGGCAAATGAAGAACATGGGCGGCATGGCTGCCATGCTCGACAAGCTGCCGGCGCAGTTCGGCGAAATGGCGCGCAAGGCCGGCAGCGGCGTCGAAGACAAGGCCGTGCGCCGGATCGAGGGCATCATCAACTCGATGACGCCCACCGAGCGCAGCAAGCCGGAGCTCATCAAGGCCAGCCGCAAGCGCCGCATCGCCACCGGGGCCGGAGTCCCCGTCCAGGAAGTCAATCGCCTGCTCAATCAGTTCGAGCAGACGCAGAAGATGATGAAGCAGTTCTCCAAGGGCGGCATGGGCAAGCTCATGCGAGGCATGAAGGGGATGCTGCCCGGGATGCGCTAGGGCCGGCGATGCACGATCGGCGCTACCTGCGCCAGGCCCATTGCCGTTCCCACGCGCCGCGCACCATATTCGGATAATCGGGCTGCCCCAGGCTGCCGTTGTAGCGACCCAGCGCACGATAGACGTCGCCGTTCTCGATATCCAGGTAGTGGCGCAGGATGGTGCAGCCGAAGCGCAGGTTGGTGCGCATGTGGAAAAGGTTGTGCTCCTTGCTGCCGATGAGGCGCACCCAGAAGGGCATCACCTGCATGTAGCCGCGGGCGCCGGCCGACGACACCGAATACTTCTTGAAACCGCTTTCCACCTGGATCAGGCCGAGCACCATCTGCGGATCGAGACCGGCACGCTTCGCCTCGTAATACACGGTCTTGAGGAAGTCGAGGCGCGCTTCGCGGTCCGGCATGCGCCGCGAAAGGCGCGCGGACATCTCGGTCAGCCAGTCGAGCTTCTCCTGCAACGTGGGGAATTGCGGCTCCGGCGCCGCCCGGTCGGCGATTGCCGCGTGCAACGCGGCCTGCACGCTGGCCGCCAGCGGTTCGTACTGCTGCGCACCGGCGGCAGCGAGCGAAGGCAGCAGCGCCGCTGCCAGCAGGACGCCCAGGCGGGGAATCAGCCGCACAGCTTCCTTTGCAGGAAGTCCGCCATTTCGCCGACGGGAACCATGGCCGGCTCCGCGTCGCGGCGGCCCTTGTACTCGAGCTTGCCGTCCTTGAGGCCGCGCTCGCCCACCACCACCCGGTGCGGCACGCCGATCAGTTCCCAGTCGGCGAACATCGACCCGGCACGCTCGTCGCGATCGTCGAGGATTGCATCGATGCCGGCGCCGAGCAGGCGCTCCAGCAGTTCGCCGGCGGCGCTGCGGACAGCCTCGGACTTGGCATAGTTCATCGGCACGATCACGACCTGGAAGGGCGCGATCGCCGCAGGGAAGACGATGCCCTTGTCGTCGTGGCCCTGTTCGATCGCGGCGCCCACCAGGCGCGTGACGCCGATGCCGTAGCACCCCATCACCATCAGGCGCGGCTTGCCGGTCTCGTCCAGGTAGCTGGCATTCATCGCCTCGGAGTACTTGGTGCCGAGGAAGAAGACGTGCCCGACCTCGATGCCGCGCTGGATAGCCAGCCGGCCCTTGCCGTCGGGCGAAGGATCGCCGGCCACGACATTGCGGATGTCGGCGACGATTTCCGGTTCGGGCAGGTCGCGGCCCCAGTTGAGGCCGGCCATGTGGAAGCCGGCTTCGTTGGCCCCGCTCACGAAATCCGCCATGTGCGCCACGGTGCGGTCGGCGACGACCTTCACCGGCTTGCGCGTATTGAGCGGACCCAGGTAGCCCGGCACGCAACCGAAATGGTCGATGATTTCCTGCTCGCTGGCGAAGCGGTAGCCAACGTCCAGGCCGGGTACCTTGCCCGCCTTGACTTCGTTCAGCTCGTGGTCGCCGCGCACCAGCAGCAGCCAGACCTCGGCACCCAGCGGCGTGTCGACCGCCAGCACCACGGACTTCACGGTGCGCTCGAGCGAAAGGCCAAGCAGCTTCGCCACGTCCTCGCAGCGCACGGTGTCGGGCGTGGCCACCTTGCGCATCGTCTCGGCCGGCGCAGCCGGCCCCTTGCCGGGCGGCAGCGCCTCGGCCAGTTCCATGTTGGCCGCGTAGTCGGAGTCGGGGCAGTAGACCAACTGGTCCTCGCCCGTGTCGGCAATGACCTGGAATTCGTGCGACAGCGAACCGCCGATGTTGCCTGTATCGGCGCGCACGGCCCGGAAGGACAGGCCCATGCGCTCGAAGATGCGCACGTAGGCCTGGTACATCGCCTGGTAGCTTTTCTCGGCGCCCGCCTCGTCGCGATCGAAGGAGTAGGCGTCCTTCATGGTGAACTCGCGCCCGCGCATGACGCCGAAACGCGGCCGCCGCTCGTCGCGGAACTTGGTCTGGATGTGGTAGAAGTTCTTCGGCAGCTGGCGGTAGCTCTGGATTTCGTTGCGCGCGATGTCGGTGACCACTTCCTCCGAGGTCGGCTGGATGATGAAGTCGCGGTCGTGCCGGTCCTTGACCCGCATCATCTCGGGGCCCATCTTGTCCCAGCGTCCGGTCTCCTGCCAGAGCTCGGCCGGCTGCACCACCGGCATCAGCAGCTCGACCGCGCCGGCACGGTTCATCTCCTCGCGAATGATGGCTTCGATCTTGCGGATCACCCGCAGGCCCATCGGCATGTAGGTATAGATGCCCCCCGCCAGCTTGCGGATCATGCCCGCGCGGATCATCAATTTGTGGGAGACCACCTCGGCATCGGCAGGGGCTTCCTTGAGGGTGGCGACGTGGAACTGGCTGGCGCGCATGGCTTGGGTCGGGAAGGCGGAAAGCGCGCATTTTACCCGGCGCAGTCGTCCGCCCGGACTGCTTTGCAGAGGCGGGCTAATGTGAAAGAATATTCATCAGTCAATCATTGGAATTTGCATCATGCTCGATCGTGAAGGCTTTCGCCCGAACGTCGGCATCGTCCTGGTCAACAGCCGCAACGAGGTCTTCTGGGGCAAGCGGATTCGAGAGCATTCCTGGCAATTCCCGCAGGGTGGCATCAAGAAGGGGGAATCGCCCGAGCAGGCAATGCTGCGCGAACTGCACGAGGAGACGGGGCTCCGCCCCGAGCATGTACGGATCATCGGCCGTACCCGCGACTGGCTGCGCTACGAGGTGCCGAAGCAGTGGATTCGCCGCGAATGGCGCAGCACCTACCGGGGCCAGAAGCAGATCTGGTACCTGGTGCGGCTGGTCGGCCGCGACAGCGACATCAGCCTGCGCGCCAGCGACAAGCCGGAGTTCGACGCCTGGCGCTGGAACAGCTACTGGGTGCCGCTCGATAGCGTCATCGAATTCAAGCGCGGGGTTTACGAAGCGGCCTTGGTAGAACTGTCGCGCCTGCTCTTCGCCCACGCGCACGAGCGCGTACCGCGCTGGGAGAGCGAGACGAGCGGGGAGGCCAAATGAGGTTCGCGCTGGCCCTCTTGTCTACCTTCGTGGCGCTTGGCGCTGCCGCGCAATCCGGCCCGCTCGGCCCGTCCTATGGCCGGCATCAGGCGACCGGAACCGTCGAGGTGGACGAGACCCCGTGGCAGGAACTCGAGGTCCAGTTGCCGCCCTTTCCCAAGGAAGAGAACCTGATTGAGTTCTACGTCAGCGCGGTGGCCACCAACAAGTACTACATTGACGCTAGTTCGCTGTCGGTTGGCAAGGACGGTGTTGTTCATTACGTTCTCGTCGTGAAGACCGGCGGCGGTGCCACCAATGTCAGCTTCGAGGGCATTCGCTGCAAGGAGGGAAGCTGGAAGCACTACGCGACGGGGCGCACCGACAACGCCAGCTGGACCAAGTCGCGCGCCGCACACGTCGATTGGCGGCCGATCGAGAACAAGCCGGTCAACCGCCACCATGCGGCGCTGAGCCGCGACCTTTTCTGCCCAAAGGGCAACGCCATCCTCAGTGCCGACGAAGGCCGCAACGCGTTGCGCCTGGGCAAGCACCCCAATGCCATCTAGGAGGTGACAGGCATGCTCGACCAGGCCATCGTGGAATTCGACAAGGCGCTGCGTACGCTGTTCGCCCCGGCGCCGACGAGCAGGCCGGTGCCCGGCGCCGAGCTGCCCGAAGCGGACATGACGCCGGCGGAGCGCCAGCACGTCGCCGCCCTGATGCGCATCAACCACTGCGGCGAGATCTGCGCCCAGGCCCTGTATCAGGGCCAGTCGCTGACCTCGCGCGACCCGAACGTACGCAAGGCGCTGGCGCAGGCGGCGTGGGAGGAAACCGAGCACCTCAACTGGACCGAGACGCGGATTGCCGAACTCGGCGGGCGCAAGAGCCTGCTCAATCCGCTCTGGTACGCAGGATCGCTGGCTCTGGGCGTGCTGGCGGGAAAGCTGGGCGATGCATGGAACCTCGGCTTTCTGGCGGAGACCGAGCGCCAGGTCGAAGGCCACATCGAGAGCCACCTGCAACAGCTTCCGGCGCACGACGGCAAATCCAGGGAAATACTCGACCGGATGAAGTCCGACGAGATGCGCCATGCCGAAACCGCGGTTGCGCAGGGCGCACGCGAACTGCCCGAGGTGGCGCGCACCGCGATGAAATGGTCGTCGCGCCTGATGACGCGAACCTCGTACTACGTCTGACTAGACCTCGACGACCTCGAAGCTGTGGGTGATCTCGGCTGTCTTGCCGAGCATGATCGACGCGGAACAGTATTTTTCGGCCGACAGCTTCACCGCCCGCTCCACGGCCTCCGCCTTGAGGCCCCTGCCGCTTACGCGGAAGTGCATGTTGATCCGCGTGAATACCTTGGGGTCGGCTTCCGCGCGCTCCGCCTGCAGCTTCACCTCGCAGTCGCGGACATCGTGGCGGCCACGCTTGAGGATGAGGACGATGTCGAATGCCGTGCAACCGCCGGTTCCCGCCAGCACCAGCTCCATCGGTCGCGGCGCCAGGTTGCGGCCGCCGGCCTCGGGCGCCCCGTCCATCGCGACCAGGTGGCCACTGCCCGTTTCCGCCACAAAACTCATCCCGTCGTGCCAACGTACCGTGCATTCCATGACGCGCAATCTCCTCAATCCGGCGGGGCGATTCTAGCCGCCGCCGCCTGCGCGGCGTTTTCGCGCCGCAATATCCACAGCCCGGCGCCACCCCGGTAAATGACAAGGGGGTCTTCCCGGTATCGCCGGTCGCTGTCGCCTGGGAAATAGAGTACGTTTATTTTCAACGAAATAGGCTTGATCCTGGACCGTTCGCTGAACCCGTGAAATATTTCTCGCCCAGCCCGAAAAATATCTTGCATTGCAACAATCGATGTGGAACAATTTCACCCAGTCGCAGTAGATGGTGCAGTCGCGGCATCTACTGGTGTCTGTCTCCTCCACCCTCCTTTAAGGAGCGGATTAAACGCAGCCTGCATCAGGTTGCGTTTTTTTTCGCCACCACAACGGCGAGTCCGGCCGGCATCCGCGGACAGCGCAATCGGTGCGATCAGGTTTGACAGTGCAAGGGAAGGCCGGTACGATTCGCGCCCTTCCGCGGGGGGTCGGTAGCTCAGTCGGTAGAGCAGCGGACTTTTAATCCGTTGGTCGCGAGTTCGAGTCTCGCCCGACCCACCAAAGATTCCAA
>ERZ724521.179-NODE-179-length-26518-cov-7.255489_pt1 | contig 26518 bp, 19 predicted proteins | sample MGYA00376054_ERZ724521 | MGnify/ENA primary metagenome ERZ724521 (study PRJEB28724, sample SAMN07190883) | activated sludge metagenome | isolation source: activated sludge of sewage treatment plant in Hong Hong | place: Hong Kong | collected 2016-03-17 ... | reverse complement strand
GCTGACGTAGGCGGCCTGCACCGAGCAGCGGTCGGGGTAGTTGCCCTTGAAGAAGGCGGTGTCGACCTCGATGCGCTCGACCGTGCCGGGGGCGCCGAGCTCGAGCACGCACCAGTCGTTGCCGGGCTCGCGGCGGCGGCGGGTCTCCCAGCCGTCGCCCATGTTCATGCCGCGCCCGGGCAGCAGCAGGGCGGCGGCCGAGGAGCCGAAGCTGGCGTCGTTCCACGACAGCGCGCGGCCGCCGTTCTCCATCGCTACCAGGTCGACCAGCTCGCCGCCGGCGGCCTTGGCCGCGAGTGTGCCCACCGGGCGGCCGTAGACGCGCAGGCGCGCGATGCCGCCGTCGGGGTACATGTTCACGCGCAGGTGGGTCCACGCCGCGGTGCTGGCGCACTCGAGAAGGTGGTGGCTGTTGGGGCCCATCGGGCTGGCGGGGAGGATCTCGGTCCACTCGGCCGCCTGCAGGGCGGCGACGTCGTCGGTCTCGGACACGCAGGCCTCGATCGACACCGCGGGCGGGTAGTTGCCGGTGAAGTGGGAGGTGTCGACGTCGAAGCCGCGGATCACGCCCTTGACGCCGAGTTTCACGAGCGCCCAGTCGTGGCCGGCGACGCGCTTCCTGCGCGACTCCCAGCCGTCCATCCACTTGCCGTTGGTGTCGAACTTGCCGGGGACGAACTGCGCGGGTTCGGGGTTGAGCATGCGGCCGACTTCGGCGAAGAAGTCGTCGGAGGCGGCGATCGCCTTGGCGCCGAGGCGCGGGTTGGCGAGGTCGACCGAGCGCAGCGCCCAGTCGGGCAGCTCGGCAGCGGGGGCGAAGACGGGGGCGCCGGGGGTGTGGCTGGCCATGGGGGTTCTCCTTTGGGTTCGGGTCGTGAGGCAGGCGGGAAAGAGCCGGGAGTCGCTCGGGAAATCGCGGTCTGTCCCCGATTTCCCGATTTCCCCCCGGCTTACTTCGCTTGGTAGGGGTGGCGCTCGATCCAGTGGCGGGCGACGTCGACGCGACGGCACACCCACACGCGGTCGTGCTTCTCGATGTGGTCGAGGAAGCGCTGCAGGGCGCGGAAGCGGCCCGGGCGGCCGAGCAGGCGGCAGTGCATGCCGATCGACATCATCGCGGGACGCTCCTCGCCCTCGGCGTACATCACGTCGAAGGCGTCACGCAGGTATTCGAAGAACTCGTCGCCGTGCGAGAAGCCCTGCGGCAGCGCGAAGCGCATGTCGTTGGTGTCGAGCGTGTAGGGCACCACCAGATGCGGCACGGTCTCGCCGTCGGTCCTTCTCACCTCGGTCCACAACGGCAGGTCGTCGCCGTAATAGTCCGAGTCGTACAGGAAGCCGCCGTGGTCGGCGACCAGGCGGCGGGTGTTCGGGGAGTCGCGGCCGGTGTACCAGCCCAGTGCGCGCGTGCCGGTGAGGCGCTCGATGATCTCCATGCCGATCTTCATGTGCTCGCGCTCGATCTCCTCGGGCACGTTCTGGTAGTGGATCCAGCGCCAGCCGTGGCAGGCGATCTCGTGGCCGAGTTCCTTGAAGGCGGCGGTGAGTTCGGGGTGGCGCTCGAGCGCCATCGACACGCCGAAGATCGTCAGCGGCAGGCCGCGGCGCTCGAACTCGCGCAGGAAGCGCCAAACGCCCACGCGCGAGCCGTACTCGTAGATGCCCTCCATCGACAGGTGGCGGTCGGGGTAGCTCGCGGCATTGAAGAGCTCGGAGAGGAACTGCTCGCTGCCGGCGTCGCCGTGCAGCACGCAGTGCTCGCCGCCTTCCTCGTAGTTGAGCACGAACTGCACCGCGATGCGGGCGCGGCCTGGCCAGTCGGCGTGGGGCGGGTTGCGGCCGTAGCCGACGAGGTCGCGGGGGTAGGTCGGGTTCGAGGTCATGGTGTTCTGTCCAGACAGGCGATCAGGGATTCAACAGGCCAATCGGCCGTGGCGGTTCGTGTGGGAGCGACGCCAGTCGCGATCCGGGCGATGACTTGGCGCCGAATGTCGGCTTCGCACAGGCGGGGGCGTTTGATCGCGACTGGCGTCGCTCTCACGAAACCGACCTCGCCTGCCTCGCCGCGCGCTAGGCGCGACGCGCGTTTGATCGCGACTTGCGTCGCTCCTACCGTGCGGCTGCGTTGGCGGGGTGGTTCCTGCAGGAGCGACGCGAGTCGCGATTCCCGCGCCGAGATGCTGACCACCCGCGCCCTCGCGGCGGCCGTTCAGCTGTTCGTCCCGAACATCGCATCCAGCCGGAAGCGGGCGATCTTGCCGATCTCGGCCAGGCAGGTGCGGAATTCGGCGTCGCGCGCGTTGGCCAGGCGGGCCTCGACGCGGTCCAGGATCTGGTGGCGGGTGAGGCCCTTGACCGCGACCACGAAGGGAAAGCCGAAGCGCGCGCGGTAGTCCTGGTTGAGCCGGCGCAGGCGCTGGAGCTCTTCCTTGCTGCACTGGTCGAGCCCGGCGCCGCGCTGCTCGCCGGTGGAGGCCGTGGTCAGCGTGCCTTCCTCGGCTTCCTTGCCGGCGAGCTCGGGGTGGGCGCAGATGAGGCCGAGCTGCTCGGCGGGGGCGGCGGTGTCGACCACCAGGCACATCGCGGCGTGCAGCGCGTCGATGCTGGCGAAGGGACCGGCGCTCCAGGCACGCTCGGCGATCCACGGCGAGTGCTCGAAGATGCCTTCGAGGCGGGCGACGAAGGCGTCCTGCGCCAGGCGGGAGAGTTCATCCAGGGCGGCGTCCAGCGCGGCGGCCGGGCGGTCGGGGGCGGTGGTTGGGGCGGTGGCGGGGGTGCTCATGGTGTCTCTTCCTGTCCTGTTCCTGTCGTTCAGTCCGCGGTGCGCGCGCCCTGGGCGAACCAGATGGCGATCTTCTCGCGCTCCTCTTCGGTGATGGCGGTGAGGTTGCCGAGCGGCATGTAGCCGCTGGCCACGGTCTGCGCGCTCATCACGGCGTGCGCGGCGATCTGCTCGGGCGTCTGCAGCATCACGCCCTTGGGCGCCTGGGCGAAGCCCTCGAAGGTCGGCTTGTCGGCGTGGCAGGCGATGCAGCGCTGGGCCATGATCGCCTTGACGGTGGCGAAGCTCACCTTCTCGCCGCCGGCATCGACCTGCTTCGGTGCCATCAGCACCATCAGCAGCGCGATCAGCGCGACGCCGGCCGCCGGCAGCCACCACTTGACCTGGCCGCGGTGGCGCAGCACGAAGAACTGGCGGATCAGCACCCCGGCCAGCATCAGCACGCCGAGCACCAGCCAGCCCTTGGCGTTGGCGTAGGTCATCGGGTAATGGTTGCTGATCATGATGAACAGCACCGGCAGCGTGAAATAGGTGTTGTGCACCGAGCGCTGCTTGCCGACGATGCCCGGCATCGGATCGACCTGCTCGCCGCGGCGGATCTGCTCGACCATCTTCTTCTGCCCGGGGATGATGTGGAAGAAGACGTTGGCCGCCATCATGGTGCCGAGCATGGCGCCGACGTGGATGTAGGCGCCGCGGGCCGAGAACACCTGGTGCAGCACGTAGTTCGCCACCATCACGAAGACGAACACGATCGCGGCGAGCACGCCGTCCTTGCCGATCATGTTGCGGCACAGCAGGTCGTAGAACACCCAGCCGGCGACCAGGAAGGCGATCGAGATGCCGACCGCGGCGGCAGGCGAGAGCGCCATCACGCTGCTGTCGATCAGGTAGCTCGAGGCGCCGATCCAGTAGATGACGGCCATCATGCCCATGCCCGACAGCCAGGTGGTGTAGGCCTCCCACTTCGACCAGTGCAGGTCCTGGGTGAGCGGCTCGCCCTTGGGGCCGGTGAGGTATTTCTGGCTGTGGTAGAAGCCGCCGCCATGCACCGCCCACAGCTCGCCGAACACGCCGCGCTTGGCGTCGTTCGGGTTCTTCGGCGGCTTCAGCGAGTTGTCCAGCATGACGAAGTAGAAGGACGCGCCGATCCAGGCGATGCCGGCGATCAGGTGCAGCCAGCGGACCAGCAGGTTGGCCCAGTCGAGCAGGTAGGCTTCCATGGTCTGTTCTCTTGTTCTCGATTCGGTTCGGTGTGGAGGTGGAAGCGCCGGGTTCAGCTGCCGCGGTAGGTGGAATAGCTCCACGGCGACACCAGCAGGGGCACGTGGTAGTGCTCGGCGACATCGGCGATGCCGAAGCGCAGCGCGACCTCGTCCACGAACGGCGGCTCGGGCAGGTTCAGGCCCAGCGCGCGGAAGTAGTCGCCGGCGGCGAAGACGATCTCGTACTTGCCGGCCTCGAGTGCGGCGCCTTCGAGCAGCGGCTTGTCGCAGCGGCCGTCGTGGTTGGTGACGCTGCGCGCGACTTCGCGGCGCTCGCCGTCGAGCCGGTACACGGTGACGGTGATGCCGGTTCCGGGCTTGCCGTGGGCGGTGTCGAGGACGTGGGTGGTCAGGCGGCCCATGCGCTTGTCTCCTGGTCTGGTGCGGGGCTGGGGGAATCGTGTGAGACGCAGTGTAAGCCGGGTCCGTGTTAACGGAACGCATATGTCCTTATATGTGATATATGCTCTCGCGTATCTGTCTGCTGGCGGCCAGTCGCTCCCGCCCCGGATCCACACAAGAACGACGAGGAGACCCACCATGAGCCTGCGGCGCAGTGACGACCCGCTCGACACCTACCTGTTGCGCGTGTTCGTGCTCCTGATCAGCGAGCGCAGCGTGTCGCGCACCGCGCTGCGCCTGAACCAGTCGCAGCCCGCGGTGAGCGCGGCCTTGAAGCGTCTGCGCGAGATCCTCGGCGATCCGCTGCTGGTGCGGGAGAAGGGCGGCATGGTGCCGACCGAGCGCGCGCTCGCGCTGATGTCGCACGCCAAGGGCGCGCTCGCCGAGATCGACCGCATGACCGATGCGCCGGAGTCCTTCGAGCCGCACAGCACCCGCCACGAGTTCCGCGTCGGCTCGCCCGACTATCTCGCGCCGGTGTTCGTCGCCAGCGTGGCCGAGCGCTTCCGCCGCGAGGCGCCGCAGGCGCGCCTGAGCCTGCACGCGCTGGGGCCGAGCTTCGACTTCGAGCGCTCGCTCGCGGAAGGGGACCTGGACGTGGTGATCGGCAACTGGCCCGAGCCGCCGCACCGCATGCACCTGTCGATGCTGCTCGAGGACGAGATCGTGTGCCTGGTGGCGGCCAGCCACCCGTGTGCGAAGAAGGGGATGAGCGTCGACGACTACCTGCGCGCCGCGCACGTGGTGCCGATGCCGTATTCGATCAGCCAGCGCGGGGTCATCGACAGCGTGCTGGCGTCGATGCGCATCAGCCGCGACGAGCGCGTGGCGGTGCAGTCCTTCACCGCCGCGCCCTACCTGCTGCAGGGCACCGATCTGGTGTTCACCACCACCCGGCACTTCGCGCAGTTCTACGCCAACCTGCTGCCGCTGGCGATCATCCCCTCGCCGATCGCCTTTCCACCGATGCGCTTCTACCAGCTCTGGCACGAGCGCAACCACCATTCCACCGGCCACCGCTGGCTGCGCCGACTGTTGTCGGATTGCGGGCGCAGGATCGCGCCACCGCATGCGTGAGCGGGATGGGGGCTTGCGGTCCGCGTGGTGCCTTCGGAGGAGCGCGGTGTTTCTGGAAACGGTGGATCGCGACTTGCGTCGCTCCTGCGGAAACCGTTGTGGCGCTGGAACGCGGCGCGCCCCGAACCGCAGCGGGTCCGGAGCCATGCCGTAGGAGCGACGCAAGTCGCGATTGCCGCGCTGGATCGGCCGCGGTGCGAATCCCATGCGCCGGATCGCGACTCGCGTCGCTCCCACGCAGGAAGCACAGCGCCCGGGGAGGGACGTAGGAGCGACGCAAGTCGCGATTGCCGCGCTGGATCGGCCGCGGTGCGAATCCCATGCGCCGGATCGCGACTCGCGTCGCTCCCACGCAGGAGGCACCGCGTCGCGCCTGCGCAGGAAGCGCCGCAGCGCTCAGCGGTCGATCGGCACCAGCATCACCGGGATGTCGGCCTTCATGGTGACCTTGTGTGCCACCGAGCCGAGCAGCAGCTCGCCGATGGTGCTGTGGCCGCGCGAGCCCATGACGATCACGTCGGCGAGCACATGCTTGGCGACGTCGAGGATGCGGCGCGAGGGGTCGCCCTCGAGCGCGCGCACGCTGGCGAGCACGCTCTTCACGTCGAGCTCGGGGTTGGCCTCGGCGAAGACGTCGATGCGATGGCGCAGCAGGGCCTCGGCCTTCTTGTGGCCGGCGAGCTTGATCTCGTCCATCTTCTCCTCGCTGAGGAACTCCTCGTAGGGCAGGCTGCTCGATGGAAGGGTCACGGTGACGGCGTGCAGCTTGGCGTTGAACTTCATCGCCAGGCCCACGGCGTGGCGGAATACCGCGGGCGAGCGCGGGGTCAGGTCGGAGGCGTAAAGGATCGAGCGGATTTCGTAGCTCATCGAGGGAACTCCCGGTTGCGGTGGTGTGGTCGGTGCCGGAGCGCGGTGTCCCGGCGGGCATCCTGCATTCTCGTGGCCGGTGGATCCGGCGATGCCTGCGCAGGCGTCCTGGACAAAGTGTAGAGGCGTGCGCCGCGCCGGCGCAGCCGCGCCGCCCGATAGCGCATATACGGAATGCGTGATGACGCTCACACGTGCGGCCTGCTTGCGGCCGGGCCGGCACGGGCGGGATGATGATGCAAGAACGGGCCGCGGCCCGCAGCCATGGAGAATCGCATGATCGATCTGTACACCGCCGCAACCCCCAACGGCCACAAGGTCTCGATCGCGCTCGAGGAGCTCGGCCTGGCGTACTCGCTGCGCGTGCTCGACCTGTCCGCCAACGAGCAGAAGGAGCCCTGGTTCCTCGCCATCAACCCCAACGGTCGCATCCCGGCGATCGTCGACCACGACGAGGGCGACTTCGCGGTCTTCGAGTCGGGCGCGATCCTGATCTACCTCGCCGAGAAGACCGGCCGGCTGATGCCGCAAGACGCCAGGGGGCGCTCGCGCGTGCTGCAGTGGCTGATGTTCCAGATGGGCGGCATCGGCCCGATGATGGGCCAGGCCAACGTCTTCTTCCGCTACTTCCCGGAGAAGATCCAGCCCGCGATCGACCGCTACCAGGGTGAGGTCAAGCGCCTGTTCCGCGTGCTCGACGGCCATCTGGCGAAGAACGAGTACCTCGCCGGCGACTATTCCATCGCCGACATCGCCAACTGGGCCTGGGTGCGCACGCACAACTGGTCGGGGGTGGCGATCGACGACCTGCCCGACCTCGCGCGCTGGCGCGACCAGATCCGCGCCCGCCCCGCCGTGCAGCGCGGCATCGAGATGCCGCCGTCCAGCTTCGACCGCGACGGTGACGGCGAGGAACAGGCCAAGGCGTTCTCGGCGAAGGTGCGCAACATGGTCGAGACCGGCCAGTCGCGCAGCGGTGGAGTCTGAGTGGCCCCGCGGCCCTGCCGGTTCAGGACATTCCAGGAGACCCCATGAAGCTCTATGTATCACCCCGGGCGCCCAATCCGCGCCGCGTGCAGATGTTCATCGCCGAGAAGGGCATCCGCGGCATCGAGGAGGTCGCGGTCGACCTCGTCAAGGGCGAGCACCGCAGCTCGGACCACCGCGCACGCAGCCCGCTCGCCAAGGTGCCGGTGCTGGAACTCGACGACGGCCGCTACCTCGGCGAGACGCGGGCGATCTGCAGCTACCTCGAAGGCCTCTACCCCGAGCCCAACCTGATGGGCGAAAGCTTCGAGGAGCGTGCCTTCGTCGAGATGACCGACCGCCGCGTCGAGCTCTACCTCTTCGGCGGCATCATGAACTGCGTCCGCCACACCCATCCCGGGCTGGCGCCGCTGGAGCAGCCGCAGTTCGAGGATTTCGGCCGCTCGCAGGGCGAGAAGGTGCGCGAGGTGGCGCGCTGGCTCGACGAGGAGCTCGGCCGCCAGCCCTTCGTCGCCGGCGAGCGCTTCACCATCGCCGACATCACGGCCTTTTGCGCGATCGAGTTCGCGCGCGGGCTGATGAGGTTCAGGCCCGGCGCCGAGGGCATGGCCAACCTGCAGGACTGGCGCGACCGCATCGCCGAGCGCCCGAGCGCGCGGGTCTAGGTGCGCGGCTGCGCGGGAAGGATCAGGAACCCGCGCGTTCGCGGCGGCTGCGGTCCAGCCAGTAGAGCAGCTTCGAGTACAGCACGGCGGGCATGATCGGCTTGGTCAGGAAGTCGTCCATGCCGGCTTCGAGGCAGCGGACCCGGTCCTCGGCGAAGGCATTGGCCGTCAGGGCGATGATCGGCACCTCGCGCCCCCAGTCCTGGGTCCGGATCCTGCGCGTCGCGGCGATCCCGTCGACAACCGGCATCTGCATGTCCATGAGGATCAGGGCCGGCTTGCAGCGTTCGGCGAGCGCCGCGGCCTCTTCTCCGTCGGCTGCGCATTCCGGCGCCAGCCCGCCGCGCGACAGCAGCACCCGGGCGATTTCCCGATTGACCTTGTCGTCGTCGGCCAGCAGCACGCATGCGCCGCCATGCCGCTCGGCGAGCGCGCTGCGGATCTCCAGGGGCGAACCCGTGGGCGCCACGACCTCGTCGGCCTTCACCTTGCGCAGGCGCGTGGTGAACCAGAATCGACTGCCGCGACCAGGCTCGCTCTCGGCGCCCGCCTGCCCGCCCATCAGCTCGGCGAGACGCGCGGTGATCGCCAGCCCGAGCCCGGTGCCGCCGTGCTCGCCCGTCGAGGTCGCCTCGGTCTGGGTGAAGGGCTTGAACAGACGCCGCAGTTCGGCGGCAGCGATGCCCGGCCCGGTGTCCTCGACCACGAAGCGGACGTCCACCGCGTCCGTGTCGACCGCGCTGGCGCTGCAGCGCACGGTGATGCCACCCCGCTCGGTGAATTTCAGCGCGTTGATGAGGTAGTTGACCAGCGCCTGGCGCAGACGCGTCGCGTCGCCGAGGAAGGTGCCCGGCGGCAGGTCGAACTCTGCACGCAGGCTCAGCCCCTTGGCCTCGGCCTGGTGGGCGAGCATCGCCATCGCCTCCTCGACCACGCCGCGCAGGTCGAGTGCGGCCTCGTCGAGCGTGAACTTCCCCGCTTCGATCTTCGACAGGTCGAGGATGCCGTTGATGATCGAGAGCAGGTGCCTGCCTGCGTTCTCGATCACGTCGAGCCGCTCCCGCTGGGACGCCGGCAACTCCTCCTGGTGCATCAGGTGCGACATGCCCAGGATTGCAGCGAGCGGTGTGCGGATCTCGTGGCTCATGCTGGCGAGGAAAGACGATTTCGCCTCGCTGACACTTTCCGCGTTCTCCTTGGCGCGCTTGAGCGCCTCGTGCGCCTTTTGCAGTTCGGCTTCCGCCTGGCGGCGACGGTTGATCTCCCGCGTCATCGCCATCGTGCGGTTGGCGAGCTTGTCGTACATCACCAGCACGGTCTCGACCAGGACGCGCATCGAACCCGACATGGTTTCGTCGGCTTGCGTCCTCGCCTGCTCGAGCGTCAATCCGCGCTGCACGCCGTGTACGACCAGGGCCATGCGGCGGTCCGCCTCGAGGATGTGCAGTGCCAGCCAGCGGGTCAGAAAGTTGACGATGTTCTCGATCACCGTCTCGAAGGGTTTGGTGGATTCCTCCGCCTTCAGACGCAGGACCTCGTCGATGAAACGGACGTGAGATTCATGGTGGCCCGCGACGCCGGCGTACTCGCCCAGATGCGCCTGCCAGAGCGCCTCCTCGGTGGTGAAATGGACCTCGACGTAATCGCGCAGCTGGTCGAACACCGAATTGAGCGTGGGGGCGTCGGATTGGAAGGCGAGATGCGTGACGAGACGGTTCAGCAGTGCCACGAGCTGCTGGTGCTGTGCATCGATGACCGCGATGCCGGTGGCGAAGTTGCTGTCCCACGGGAAGATCTCCATCTCGGTGATCATTGCTGCGGTGCTCCGGGCAGAGGATGGCATCTTGAAGGTGGCGAATATTGTAAATATTCCAGATATGGCGACGATGGTTGATATTTCACGCGTCGACGCGAATTCTGCCGGCTGCCGGCCTTGCCCTCAAACGCCCTCCTCACGGGGCGAGGTGGCGAGCGAGCTTCTGCAGCAGGATCTCGCGGTCGAACGGCTTCACCAGGAAGTCCACCGCACCGGCCTTGAGGCTGGCTTCGAGAACCTGGCGTTCGCTGTGACCGGTGATCATCACCACCGGGATGGCCGCAAAACGCGGGATGGCCTTCAGGCGTCGGGTGAGTTCCACACCGTTGAAGTCGGGCAGCGCGACATCCATCAGGATGAGATCGGGGGGCTGGCGGCCGAGCACCGCAAGGGCTTCGGCACCCGAGTGCGCGATGATCGAACGGTAGCCGGAATTGCCGAGCAGGCGTTCGAGCAGCTTGCACTGGAAGGCGTCGTCGTCGACCACCACGATGAGGGGCGGTGTCCTGCCAGCGAGTTCGCCGAGTTGGCGAGCCGCATCGAGTTGCGGCTTGACGTCCGCCTTGAGCCCGCCGATCCATTCGGTGAGCGGCACCACCTTCTTTTTCGCCTCGTCCACACGCAGCTTCGCTTCCTGGATGACGTCTTCTTGCGGTGTCACGGCGAACTGGGTCGGCCGATCCAGGCCCGAGGGCACGTCGCCGACGTCGAGCTCGAAGCTGTCCGTGAATGCGGGCAGGACGTCGAGGCCTGCGTCCGGGATGGTGGCGCTGTCGCTGGAGGGCGCTGCGGGCGCCGCAGGGCGGGGCTGCGCGCTGGAGGCTTCGATTTCCGCTGCCTGAAGTGCGCGCTCGAGCGCGTCAGCATGCTGACGACCGACCTCGATGCGATCGTCCAGCACGGTCTCCAGCTGGCTGATCGAGCGTGCATGCGCGGCGACCTCGCGTGCGTTCGGCGTGTCCCGCTGGGCCTGCAACGAGCGGCCGGCGATGAGGACCGACATGGCCAGGCGTGGCGTGTCGAACACCATGGGCCAGTACAGGACGTAGTCGTCGAAGTACTCCTTGCGGCACAGCTCGAATGCGCGATGGACGTTGTCCTTGTCGCACAGCACGATGCTGCGGTGAGGCAGGGAGTGCACCACCTCGCTGTGACGATAGAGGCCGAGCGAGTAGCGCTCGGCGCGCTCGAGGCTGGTGAAGGCCAGCACCACGACGTCGGGCTGGACGCGCTCGAAATCGGCGATGAAGCGGCTCTCGATCGTCGACGTTTCGATGTGCTCGAAATGGTCCGCGAGCAGGCGCGCGATCTGGGCCGCATCGGCCGCGACGTCGGTAACGACCAAGACCTTGAGGGTCTCGAGGTTCATCGGTTCCGGCTCTGTCGGTGGGATCCGTATTCTAGCGGCTACCCAGGCCGGGGGGTATCGCCACGCGCAGGCGGAACTCCTGCGGCCTGCGTGCCTTGCATCGCGGTGAGCGTGTCTGCCAGGGCCGCCTCGAGCAGCCCGCCCTGGCGCTGCACTTGGTCGCCATCGTCGTCACGACCGGCCTGCTCGAGCGCGGCGCAGATTTCGCCGAGCTGCATGGCGCCGACCGAGCGCGAGGAGGACTTCAGGCGGTGGGCGAGCTCGCCGGCCCGGCGCCAGTCGCCGTCCTCGCACGCCTTGCGGATGCTGCGCACGGTGTCGCATGCGGAGAGCCGGTATTCGCCGAGAAACTCCGCGATCAGCGCCGCATCGTTGCCGATCAGTCCCGGCAAGGCCTGCGGATCGAACACCGCAGGAGGCGCCGCCGGGGCTGCCGGCGCGGTGCCGGCGGGAGTCCGCTGCTCGGTGTCCGGTTGCAGCCAGCGCGCGAGCACCTCCTGCAGCGCCGCAACCTGTACCGGCTTGAGGATGAAGTCGTCCATGCCGGCGTCGATGCAGCGCTCCTTCTCTCCGCGCAGGGCGTTTGCGGTGACCGCCACGATCGGCGTACGCCGGCCCGGCGCTTCCTCGCTGCGGATCCTCGCCGTGAGTTCGTAGCCGTCCATCCCGGGCATGTGGAGATCGGTCAGCAGCAGGCTGTATTGACCCTGCCGCCAGCGCTCGAGTGCCTCGAAGCCATCCTCGGCGGTGTCGCATTGCAGCCCGAGGAGTGCGAGCTGTCGCGCGATGACGCGACGATTGATGTCGTTGTCCTCGGCGACGAGGATGCGGCGACCGGACTCGCCGGCTCCGGGTGTCGCAAGCGGCGGCGTGGGCGAGGGGCGAGCGAGCGCCGTGCTGCGGGCTGGCTCGCTGCGCGTGGCCGAGCCGTTGGTCGCGGCAAGCGGGAGCGTGACCACGAAGCGGCTGCCACGCCCGGGAAGGCTGTTCACCTCCATCCGGCCCTTCATCATGCGCACGAGGCGCGTGCAGATCGACAGTCCGAGTCCGCTGCCGCCGAAGCGGCGGGTGGTGCTGGATTCGGCTTGCGAGAAGGGGTCGAAGATCTTCTCGATCGCCTCGGGGGCGATGCCGATGCCGTTGTCGGTGACCATGAAGCGGATCCGGCCTGCGCCGGCGGTCTCGACGCGAATCTCGACGCGGCCGGGGCGGTCGAGGCCGGAGGAGAACTTCACCGCGTTGCCGACGAGGTTGCACAGGATCTGCTGCAGGCGCAGCGCGTCGGTGCGTACGACCGCGGGCACGTCGGGGTCGATGCGGGTACTCAGCCGGACCGACTTGCGGTTCGCGACCGTCTGCAGGATGCCGACGACACGCGCGATCAGGTCGGGGATCGATGCAGGGCCGACGTCGAGCTCGAGATTGCCCGACTCGATCCTGGAAAAGTCGAGGATGTCGTCGATCAGCCGCAGCAGGGTCTCGGCGGATTCGCGCATGATGCCGACCATCTCGACCTGTTCCGTGGAGAGCTGCGAATGGCTCAGCACGTCGAGCAGGCCGATCACCCCGTTCATCGGCGTGCGGATCTCGTGGCTCATCGTGGTGAGGAACTCGCTCTTTGCGCGGCTGGCGATGTTGGCCGCATCGAGTGCGTGCTGCAGTTCGGCCGTCCGGCTCTCGACCAGGCCCTCGAGGTGTTCGTGGTAGCGCAGCAGTTCCTCTTCCATGCGCCGTTGCGCGGTGATGTCCTGCTTGACCGCGACGTAGTGGGTGATGTGCCCGCTTTCGTCGTGGATCGGCGTGATCGTCACGCGCTCGAGGTACTCGCTGCCGTCCTTGCGGCGGTTGAAGAACTCGCCCTGCCAGGAGCGGCCGTGGGTGAGCGTGTTCCACAGGTCCGCATAGGTGGCCGGGGTGGTGCGTCCGGACTGCAGCAGGCGCGGGTTCTGGCCGATGGCCTCGGCACGGGAATAGCCGGTCTTGTCGATGAAGGCCTGGTTGACGTACTCGATCTCGGCCCGGGTGTTGGTGATGACGATGCTCTCCGGGCTCTCCTCGACGGCGCGCGACAGCTTGCGCAGCTCATCCTCGGCCGCCTTGCGCGCGCTGATGTCGAGTCCGAATGCGAAGCGCGCGACGGCGCGGCCGCGGTCGTCGAGCAGGGCGGTCACTCCGATCACGAGCGGCAGCCGGCTGCCGTCCTTGCGCAGGTGAACGGTCTCGAAACTGGCGTTGCCGATGCGATCGGCCTCGGCGAGGTGAGCATGGAGTTGCTCGCGCTCGTCCTCGGGGTAAAGTTCGTCGATCCGCATGCCGCGCAGCTCCTCGATCGAGTAGCCGTGCTGGCTCGCATAGGTGGCATTGACGTCGATGATCGTGTTGTCGGACACGTCGTGCATCGCGAGGCCGAGGTTCGACAGGCGGAAGAAGCGCTCCCAGCGTCGCGACAACGCTTCGGCCTGCTTGCGCTCGGTGATGTCGTGCACGATCGAGAAGACCATGGAGCGGTTGCCGTCCTCGGTCGGTCCGCTGTGGACCTCGACGTCGCGGACGGAGCCGTCGGCGCGGCGATGGCGGAACTCGAAGTGCTTGCGCTCTTCCGCATGGGCCGCCTTCAGTTCGACGAGCAGCGCCTGCGGGGACAGGGTGTTGATGTCCCCGATCTGCATCGTCTGCAGCGTTTTCCTGGACCAGCCGTAGAACTCCTCCGCGGCGGGGTTGGCGTCGAGGATGCGACCGCTCTCCGGGTCGAGGATCAGCATCACCGCGTGGCTGTTGTTGAAGATGTGCGCGTAGCGGGCTTCGCTGAGGTCGCGCGCGCGCTCGGCCTCGAGCTGTCGGGTGAGGTCCTTCGCGAAAGAGAGCAGCGAGACGAGCCGGCCTTGCGGGTCGCGGTTCGCCCGGTTGTGCCATTCGCAATGCAGCAGGCGGCCGTCGCGCGTGAAGTTGCGGCCGATCACCGGCGGTGTGGGACCGTCCGCGGTGATGGCCTGGCCGATCGCGCGCTTGACCGCCGCCGCGTCGTCCGGATGGGTGAAGCTCCATTCGTTGGGGCGCCTGCCGAGCACCTCCGCAGCGGACCAGCCGAAAACCCGCTCGGCCTCGGGCGACCAGCGCAGGACGCGCATGTCGCGGCCCCACTCGATGACCGCGAACGGGCAGGCCTCGATGAAAAGCTCGATCGCTGCCGCGGAGGGGGACAAGGCTGGCGTCGGGGCAGGGAGGCTCACGGTGGCGCGCTGTGCCGGGTGCGGATCGTTCATCGGTCGCGATCTGCCCCGCCCCGGGGCTGCGCGCCGCTCCCGTGCAAGGCGTCCGTCGCGGACATCCGTGCGCGGAAGCTCTCCACCGCCTCGGGGCGGGCGAACAGGAAGCCTTGGAAGGCGTCGCAGCCGTTGTCGAGCAGACAGGCGTGCTGTGCGGAGGTTTCCACGCCCTCGGCGACGACGCGGATGCGCAGGGTGTCGGCGAGTGCCATGATGGTGCGCACGATCGCCAGGCTGCTGGCGTTGGCGGGCAGGTCGCGCACGAAGGTGCGGTCGATCTTGAGCTCGTCGAGCGGCAGGCGCTGCAGGTAGCCGAGCGAGGAGTAGCCGGTGCCGAAGTCGTCGATCGAGAAGCGGATGCCCATCTCGCGCAGGCGGGTCATGGCCTCGATGGCGCGCTCGATGTCGGTGAGCAGCAGCGATTCGGTGAGCTCGAGCTTGAGCCGCTCGGCGGGGGCGCCGGTGCGCGCCAGCAGCGCGAGCACCTCCTCGACGAAACCGGGCTCGTAGAGCTGGGCGGCGCTGACGTTGACCGCCATCACCAGGCCGTCGGCGCCGGGGAGCGCGACCCAGCGTGCGAGTTCCTCGCAGGCGAGCGCCATCGCCTCGCGTCCGAGCGCAGGCATCAGGCCCGCCTGCTCGGCGATCGGGATGAACAGGGCGGGCGGGGTCGGTCCGTGCCCCTCGCGGTTCCAGCGCAGCAGGGCCTCGGCGCCGATCAGGCGTCCGCCGGCATCGAGCTGGGGCTGCAGGTGGAGCAGGAACGCGCCGGTGCCGATCGCGCCGCGCAGCTCGGTCTCCAGCGCGAGCCGGTCGGCCAGCTCGGTACGCATGTGCGGATCGAAGACGCGGGCGGTGTTCTTGCCCGAGCGCTTGGCCTCGTACATCGACAGGTCGGCGCGCTGCATCAGTTCGTCGGCCGTGTGCTCGTGGCCGTTGAAGATCACCAGGCCCAGGCTCGCGGTGCATTTGCGGTCGAGTCCGTCGAGACGGTAGGGATGGCCGAGCTGTTCGAGCAGTTTGTCCGCGACCTGACGCGCGGCGAGCAAGGCCTCGTCGGCAGATTCGGCGAGCAGCTCGAGCAGGACCACGAACTCGTCGCCGCCGAAGCGTGCCACCGTGTCGGATTCGCGCACCACGCCGCGCAGGCGTGCACCGGCCTCGCGCAGCAGCACGTCGCCGTTGTGGTGGCCGAGCAGGTCGTTGATGTCCTTGAAGTCGTCCAGGTCGATGAACATCAGCGCGCCGTGCAGGCCGGTGCGCGCATTGGTGGCGATCGCGTGGCCGAGGCGCTCGACGAGCAGGCGGCGGTTGGGCAGCGTGGTGAGCGGGTCGTAGTAGGCGAGCTTGCGGATGCGCTCCTCGGCGGCCACGTTGGGCGTGATGTCCTGCACCAGGATGGCCGCCGCGCGGCGCCCGCCGATCGGGGCGTCGATGGCCTGGATCCAGGCCTGGAATTCGCGGTGGCCGGCGGGCGTGTCGAGCGCATAGCGGGCGCAGGTCCGCTCCGGGCTGGCCAGGGCTTGCTCCAGCGCCGCGCGCAGCAGCGCGGCCGGCGCGGCGGGCAGGACTTCCTCCAGACGTCGACCGATCACCTGCTCGGGCGGTGCGGCGAGCAGGTTTTCCTGGCGGGTGATGACCTCGAGGTAGCGGCCGTCCTCGTCGACCACGAAGACCAGGTCGGGGATGGCCGCGGTGATCGCGCGCAGGCGCGCCTCGCTCGCCGCCAGCGCGCATTCGGTCGCGCGGCGCTGCTCGAGGTCGCGCAGCAGGGCGCCGAGCAGCAGCGTGGCGGCCCCCATCAGCAGCAGGTAGGGCAGGCCGAGGTTGGCGAAGAGACCGGCGAGGGACTGGTTGGGGACCGTTGCGATCAGCAGCAGGCTGGTGGCGTGGGTGAATACGCCGAAGAGGAAGAGCTGCAGCGGCGCCGGCCGCAGCCAGCCGCGCGCGGCGCCGAGGCGGAAGGCGAGGCCGAGCAGCACCGCCAGCGTGATCGTCGTCACGCCGATGAAGACGCCGCTGCCGCCCAGCCAGATGCGATAGGCTGCGGCGGCCAGGCCGGCCACGGCGCCGGCGAGCGGACCGCCGAAGAGTGCGCCCACGCTCAGCACCACCGAGCGCGGATCCACGATGACGCCGGGCGCCAGCGTGATCGGCATCATCATGCCGGCGATGCAGGCCAGCCCGTAGATCAGCCCGGACCCGACCGCGAATGCCGGGCCGCCGTGCGCGCAGCGGCGTGCCAAACCGCCCTGCAGCAGGCAGAGGGCGAGCAGCAGGGCGGTGGCCTGGAGCAGGTCGAGGATCATCGGGCGGGTACGGGCAGGCGGACCTGCGCCGGAGCATGTTCGGATGCCGCAGATGCTAGCCCGCGCTCCGCCCGGCTGCTGCCGACTGCGTCACGCGCGACCCGAGATGGGTTGTCCCGCGCTGGAGGGCTGCCGAGCCGCCGCGGTCGCGGCGAAAGGCGTCAGGCCTCGGGCCGGTAGGGCTTGCCGAGCGAGACCGGCGAGTTGAGCCGGATCGTGTTGCCGTTGCGCGAGATCGCCACCAGCACCACGATGGTCGCCCAGTAGGGCAGGGACGACAGCAGCTGCGAGGGGAAGTCGATCTGCAGCCCCGAGCCCTGGATGAAGAGCTGGGTGACCATCACGCCACCGAACAGATAGGCCCCGACCATCACCCGCAGCGGCCGCCAGGTCGCGAACACCACCAGCGCGAGCGCGATCCAGCCGCGCCCGGCGACCATGCCCTCGGCCCACATCGGCGTGTAGAACACCGACAGGAAGGCGCCGCCGATGCCGGCCATGGCGCCGCCGAACAGCACCGCCAGGTAACGGATGCGGATCACCGGGTAGCCGATCGCGTGCGCCGACGCGGGCGACTCGCCCACCGCGCGCAGCACCAGCCCGGCGCGGCTGCGGTGCAGGAACCACAGCAGGCCCCAGAACAGCGCCCAGGAGAAATACACCAGCGCCTGCTGGTTGTAGAGCGCTTCGCCGATCAGCGGCAGGTCGGCGATGAAGGGGATGCGGATCGGCGGCACCGCCTGCAGCGCCACCGCCTCGTAGGGCTTGCCGACGAAGGCCGCCAGGCCGACGCCGAAGATCGCCAGGGCCAGGCCGGAGGCGACCTGATTGGCCATCAGGGTGAGCACGAGCAGGCCGAAGAGCGCCGCCATCGCCATGCCCGCGCCCATGCCGGCGGCCACGCCCAGCCACGGGTTGCCGCTCTCGTGGGTGACGGCGAAGGCGGCGACCGCGCCCATCGCCATCATGCCCTCGGCGCCGAGGTTGAGCACCCCGGCCTTCTCGTTCACCAGCAGGCCGAGGGCGACGATGATCAGCGGCGTGCCCGCCACCACGGTGGCGAACAGCATCGAGGTGAAGAGACTCGCGTCCATGGCGGCCTCCTCAAGTGCCACGCCGGCGCAGGCGCAGGCGGTAGTGGATGAAGACGTCGGCGCCGAGCAGGAAGAAGAGCAGCATGCCCTGGAACACCATCGAGATCGAGTTGGGCAGGTTCAGGTATTGCTGCGCCTGCTCGCCGCCGATGTAGAGCAGGGCCATGAGCAGGCTGGCGAGCAGGATGCCGAAGGCGTTGAGCCGCCCGACGAAGGCGACGATGATGGCGGCGAAGCCGTAGCCGCTGCCGACCTTGTCGGTGAGCTGGCCCATCGGCCCGGCCACCTCGCCCATGCCGGCCAGCCCGGCGGCGGCGCCGCCGAGGAGCAGGCCCACCCAGATCATGCGGGTGGCCGAGAAGCCGGCGTAGCGCGCGGCGTCGGCGGCCTCGCCGGCGACCCGCATGCGAAAGCCCGCGTGGCTGCGGTTTATGAAGGCGTAGCCGGCCACCAGGGCGGCGAGCGCGATCGCGAAGCCGAAATGCAGGCGGGTGCCCTCGATCACCATCGGCAGGGTCGCCGCCTCGGCGAACATCCGCGTCTGCGGGAAGTTGAAGCCGTCGGGGTCCTTCCATGGCCCGAACACCAGCCAGGACACGAAGAGCTGGGCCACATAGACCAGCATCAGCGACACCAGGATCTCGTTGGCGTTGAAGCGCGTGCGCAGCAGCGCCGGGATCGCCGCCCAAGCCGCCCCGCCCGCGGCGCCGGCGAGGACCATTGCCGGCAGCACCAGGGCGCTCTCGGCGTCGCCGAAGTACAGCGCCACGCCGGTGGCGGCCACCGCGCCGAGCATGAACTGGCCCTCGGCGCCGATGTTCCACACGTTGGCGCGGAAGCCGATCGCCAGGCCGATCGCGCACAGCATCAGCGGCGTGGCCTTGAGCAGCAGTTCGGAGAGCGCGTAGAGGTCCTTGACCGGGTTGAGGAAAAAGACGCGGAAGCCTTCGACCGGGTCCTTGCCGAGCGCGGCGAACACCGCCAGGCCGCCGACGAGCATCAGTGCCACCGCGAGCAGCGGCGAGGCCCAGGCCATCAGCCGCGAGGGTTCGGCACGGGCTTCGAGCTCAAGCATGCGGGGTCTCCGTCGCGAGGGGCGCGCCGGCAGTGTGCTCGGCGCCCGGCCACAGTCCGCTCATCCACACGCCGATGTCCTCGATGCTGGTGTCGCGCGCGGCGCGCACCGGCGACAGCCGGCCCTTGGCGATCACCGCGATGCGGTCGCAGATCTCGAACAGCTCGTCGAGCTCCTCCGAGATCACCAGCACCGCGCAGCCGCGGTTGCGCAGGTCGATGATCCGCTGGCGGATGAAGGCGGCGGCGCCGACGTCCACGCCCCAGGTGGGCTGCGCGCATACGAGCAGGCGCGGGGCCTGCAGGATCTCGCGGCCGACGATGAACTTCTGCAGGTTGCCGCCCGACAGCGACTTGGCCGCGGCGGCCGTGCCGCCACAGCGGACGTCGAACTCGTCGATGCAGCGCCGTGCGAACGCGCGCGCACGCCCGAAGCGCAGGAAGCCGGCGGCCACCATGCCCTGGTTGTGCGCGGCGGTGAGGAGCGCGTTGTCGGCAAGCGACATCGTCGGCACCGCGCCGCGGCCGAGGCGCTCCTCGGGCACGAAGGCCATGCCGAGCCGCCGCCGCCGCCCCGGCGACAGCCGGCCGGCCTCGACACCGCAGATCTGCACGGGGAATTTCTCCGCCAGCGGCGCCTCGCCCGAGATCACGCGCAGCAGCTCCTGCTGGCCGTTGCCCGAGACTCCGGCAATGCCGACGATCTCGCCGGCATGGACGTCGAGGTGGAGGTCGCGCAGGTCGGTGCCGAAGGGGTCGTCCGCGGCGTGCGAGAGCCCGGCCAGGCGCAGGCGGACTTCGCTGCCGGCCTGCCGCGCGTCGTGCTCGCAGCGCGGCAGTTCCTTGCCGATCATCAGGCGCGCCATCGAGGCGGGGGTCTCCTGCGCCGGGATGCACTCGCCGGTGACCTTGCCGCCGCGCAGCACGGTGGCGGTGTGGCAGAGCGTGCGGATCTCGTCGAGCTTGTGGCTGATGTAGAGGATCGAGCAGCCTTCGTCGGCGAGCCGGCGCAGGGTCTCGAAGAGCTTGCGCACCGCCTGCGGCGTGAGCACCGAGGTGGGCTCGTCCATGATCAGCAGGCGCGGGTCCTGGAGCAGGCAGCGGATGATCTCGACGCGCTGGCGCTCGCCCACCGACAGGGCGTGGATGTGGCGGCGCGGATCGACCGGCAGGCCGTAGCGCTCCGAGACCTCGACGATGCGCCGCGCGAGCGCGTCGAGCGCGGGCTTGCCGGGCAGGGCCAGGGCGACGTTTTCCACCACGGTCAGCGTCTCGAACAGCGAGAAGTGCTGGAACACCATGCCGATGCCCAGGCTGCGCGCATGCGCCGGGCTGGCGACCGCGACCTCCTCGCCCTCCCAGAACATGCGCCCGCTGCTCGGCCGGGTGACGCCGTAGATGATCTTCATCAGCGTCGACTTGCCGGCGCCGTTCTCGCCGAGGATGGCGCGGATCTCGCCCGCGCGCACGACGAGGCCGATGTCGTGGTTGGCGACCACCGTCGGGTAGGCCTTGCTGATGCCCTGCAGGACCAGTCGGGCAGGGCCGGCGGCGGTGTCCGGCTGCAGGGGGGGATACGGGATGGGCACGTCGATTCGAAGCGGTGTGTCGTCGGTCGGAAAGCGGGCGCGTGCGGCGTCGTGGACGCCCGGGGGCTCAGCGGCTGCGCTCGGCCGCCTGCCGGGCGGCCTCTTCGGCCGCTTCGAGCGACAGGGCCTGCGCGCGCCGGAGCTCGTCCGCGTCGAGCTTGACCGCGATGCTGTCGCGCTCCTGCACGCCGTCCATGTTGAGCAGGGCGGCTGCGCGATTGAACCACACATAGGCCTGCACCGCATCCCGTTCGACGCCGATCCCGCTGCGATGCAGGCGGCCGAACTCCACCATGCCCTCGGGATCGCCCGCATGCGCCGCCTGGTTCAGCCAGCGCGCGGCGAGCTCGTAGTTCTGCGGCATGCCGATGCCGCTGCGGTAGAGCTTGCCGAGCAGCACCATGGCACCGGTGTGGCCGCCTTCGGCAGCCTCGCGCAACTGGCTCACCGCGCTGGCGGACACTTCGCGCCCGCGCGCGGTGTCGAGCAGCGCGGCACGTGCGACGCGGAAGCGGGCGTCGAGCGCGTCCGTCGGCGCCGAGGGCTCGGCCGCGGCGGATCGGGTCTCGCCCGGCGCATCGCCGGACTCGTCGAGGTCCAGCATGCGCACGCTCGCGATGCCGATGCCGAGGAGCAGCAGGGCCGACAGGATCCCCACCACCAGCGGCCATCTGCTGCGCGGCCGGAGCGCGTCGTCGGGAGCCAGGAAGCGCTGGTCGCAGGCCAGGCAGCGCCAGGGGTGCAGCCCGGGATGGCCGGCGTGTTCCTCGTGCGAGCGCCAGCGCGAACGCCGGCAGTCGGTGGATCCGCAGGCCGGGCAGGCCGGATGGGCGCGAGTGCTCATGCGCGCTCCCCGCTCAGCTCTTCCAGAACCACAGGATCGCGATGACGGCGATCGTCAGCAGCAGGGTGCTGCCGCCCACCGCGGCGACGATCGGGTTGTCGCGCAGCAGGCGGCGCGGCTCCGGGGCGTGGAAGCGGTGCACGCAGGACATGCAGCGCCATGCGCGCTCGCCCGGGTGGGCGAGGCGCTCGTCCGCGGATTTCCACGGGGACTCGCGGCAGTCGGTTCCGTCGCAACGCGGGCAGGTGGGCATGGTGATCGCTCGGGCGTGCCGTGGTCGCAGGGCGGGCTGCGCACCGTTTCTGAAGATTTTCTCGATTATATAGAGCGTCTGCGTCCAAGAAACGATCGACGGATCACACCGAGCGCAAAAAAGGGCAGCCCGCAGGGCTGCCCTTTTTTGCTGAATATGACGTTTGCGCGATGCCCGTGCGCGCGCTCAGCCGCAGGTCCCGACCGCGCCGCAGGCGGTGCAGAAGTCGCAGCCGTCCTTGCGGATCACGGTGTGGTTGCCGCATTCGTTGCACAGCGCGCCCTGCATCAGCTTGGGCTCGTTGTCGTCGCGCGGCGACTCCAGGATGCCCATCTCGCGCGTCGGGTAGCCGCGCTCGTCGAGCACGCCGAGCATGGCGTAGCGGTGGATGATGAGCTGCGCCAGGTAGGCCACGGTGCTGGGCCAGTTCTGCTGGCGGCGGGTGCCGGGCACGAAGGCCATGAAGTCGCCGAGCGGCTCGGGGTAGTCGAGGAGCTTGCGCAGCTTCATGCCGATCCAGGCCGGGTCCATGACGCGCATGTCGAGCGACAGGATGCGGGTCAGGCCGTCCAGCGCGCGCGGATAATTGCCCGACAGCCACACCGAGTACGGGCGGGTGACGCCGTCCGGCAGGGTGATTTCCTTGAGGCCGAGCACGAAGTCTTCGCCGGTGGCCGGGTTGTAGATGTCCACCGTCCACGACAGCGTGCCGTCGGTGCCGGTCTTGGGTTCTTCCAGGCTGAACAGCGTGTCGAGGACGCCGTTGCTCTCGTCTTCCTTGTCGAACACGCCGAGCTTCTCGCAGCGGTAATTCACCACCTGGGCGAAGGCCGACACCACGCCGGGCACCAGCTTCTTCTCGCCGTGCGGCGGGAAGGGCATCTCGAAGGAGCGCTCGCCCACGGTGCGGGCCAGGGTGTCGAGCTTGAGCTTGAGCCAGCCGCGGTCGTTGGCGCGCATGTCCATCGACAGGGTCTTGGCCACCGCACCCAGGCCGCGCGGCTGGTCGGCGCCATTGACCCACACCTCGAACGGGAAGCTGCCGCCGTTGTTGCCCACCTGGCCGACGAAGAGGGCGAAGCCGCCGGTCGGGGTGTTGAGCATGTAGGTCCACGCCAGGTTGCCGTCGGGCAGGTCCGGGCGGCCGGGCCAGCGCAGGCTGGACAGCACCGGAGCGGGCAGGTTCTTGATCGACAGGCGCTTGTTGGCGTCGGCGATCTCGACGTCGTGCGGCTGCTTCTGCTCGGCGGTCGGGGTGACCGACAGCACCGAACCCAGCACCGAGTTGGGACGGTAGGTGGCGAGCCCCTTGAGGCCGGCTTTCCAGGCGGTGAGGTAAAGATCCTCGAACTCGGCGTAGGGGTAGTCCTCGGGCACGTTCACCGTCTTGGAGATGGACGTGTCGACGTAGGGCGCGACCGCGGCGACCATGTCCTTGTGGGCCTGCGCGGAGATCTCCAGCGCGGTGACGAAGGACTGCGGCAGCTTGTCGACGTTGCCGCCGAGGTGCTTGTACAGACGCCAGGCGTAGTCCTCGACCGCGTACTCCTTGAAGGTGCCGTCGGCCATGCGCTTGCGCCGGGTGTACGTATAGGAGAAGGGCGGCTCGATGCCGTTGGAGGCGTTGTCGGCGAAGGCCAGGCTGATCGTGCCGGTGGGGGCGATCGACAGCAGGTGCGAGTTGCGGATGCCGTGCTTGCGGATCTTGTCCTTCACATCGGCCGGCAGGCGCGAGGCGAAGTTGCCGCCCGACAGGTAGAGGTCGGCGTTGAAGAGCGGGAAGGCGCCGCGCTCGCGGGCGAGCTCGGACGAGGCCAGGTAGGCGCGGTTGCGCATGAACTCGGAGATCTTGCGCGCTTCCTCGCGCGCCTCGGCGGTGTCGTAGCGCTGGCCGAGCATGATCAGCGCGTCGCCCAGGCCGGTGAATCCGAGGCCCACGCGGCGCTTGGACTGCGCCTCGGCGTGCTGCTGCGCGAGCGGCCAGTGGGTGACCTCGAGCACGTTGTCGAGCATGCGGATGGAGACGTCGACCACCTTGCCGAAGCCGGCATAGTCGAACTCGGCCTTGTCGCCGAAGGGGTTCTTGACGAAGAGCGTGAGGTTGATCGAGCCCAGGCAGCAGCAGCCGTAGGGCGGCAGCGGCTGTTCGGCGCAGGGGTTGGTGGCCTCGATGGTCTCGCAGTAGTACAGGTTGTTGTCCGCGTTCATGCGGTCGAGGAACAGGATGCCCGGCTCGGCGTGGTCGTAGGTCGAGCGCATGACCTGGTCCCACAGCTCGCGCGCGCGCACCTTGCGGTACACCCACATGCCGTCGTCGCGCTGGTAGGCGCCGGCGGCCTTCACCTCTTCGGTGGGCTCGGCCTTGTGCACCAGCTCTACGTCGCCGTCGGCCTCGACCGCCTGCATGAAGGGGTCGGTGACGCCGACCGAGATGTTGAAGTTGGTGAGATCGCCTTCATCCTTGGCGTGGATGAATTCCTCGATGTCGGGGTGGTCGCAGCGCAGCACGCCCATCTGCGCGCCGCGGCGCGCGCCGGCGGACTCCACCGTCTCGCACGAGCGGTCGAACACGCGCATGTAGGACACCGGGCCGGAGGCGTTGGAGGCCGTGCCCTTGACCAGCGCGCCCTTGGGACGGATGGACGAGAAGTCGTAGCCGACGCCGCCACCGCGGCGCATGGTCTCGGCGGCCTGGGCGAGCGCGGTGTAGATGCCGGGGCGGCCATCGACCGCCTCGGTGACCGAGTCGCCGACCGGTTGCACGAAGCAGTTGATCAGCGTGGCGGCGAGCGTGGTGCCGGCGGCGCTGTTGATGCGACCGGCGGGCACGAAGCCTTTCTCCTGCGCCTCGAGGAACTTCGCCTCCCAGTGGGCGCGCTTGTCCTCGGCTTCGACTGCAGCCAGCGCGCGCGCGACGCGGCGACGCACTTCGGCGACGGTCTGTTCATCGCCCTTGGCGTACTTCTCGACGAGCACCTCGCCGGAGATTTCCTGCATCGGCAGGTTGGCGGCGGAGGCTTTGACGGTGTTCTGGGTGGACGCGCTGGTGGTCTCGCTCATGGTCTTTTTCTTCCTCCGTGGTGGGTCTTGGGACGGACGGAAGGATAGCGCGGAACGAGTGCTCGTGCAAAAAAATAAAACGTTTAAAAAACAAGTATTTATACAATCTCTTTGTATTTCATGATTTTGCAGGGCACTACATGTAGTAGCTTCCGAAGTGGGGTTTTTGGGCTGGAATCCCAGTCTCCATGCGGGTTTGCGCCACGCTGCGGCCCCTACCTGCGTGGGAAGAACAGCGACAGGTAGGCGGCGAAATCGATCTCCGCACCTTCGCGCAGGCCCGCCAGGCGCTCCGCCTCGAGCCCGAGCAGGTCCCAGGTCTCGGGCGCGACGCGGGCGGCGGCGGCGCTGCTCGGGAGGTCCAGCTCGTCGGCCTCGGCGATGCGGCGGGCGAGGTTGATGGTTGCCGCCTCGGCGGCGTAGGCGCCGCCCAGGCGCGGCAGCATCTGCGCGCCCACCGCGGTGCCGAAGCGGTCGGGCAGTTGCCAGCGGTCGAGCAGGGCGGCGCCGAGTTCCGCGAAGTCGCAGCCGACCAGGCGACGCTCGGCGGCGTCGAGCGCCTCGTCGCCGGCTTGCGCCGCAAGGCGCGCGGCGGCGGCGAGCTCGGGCACGGTCTGGTACATCACCAGGTGGCCGGTGTCTGCGAGCACGCCGATCAGGAACAGGCGTTCGCCGGCGGTGAGGCCGGCGGCGATCCCGGCCGCGCGCGCGGCCAGTCCGGTGAGCAGGCTGTTGCGCCAGAAGCGCCGCATGTCGAGGCGGGCGGGGCGGACGCCGGCGAAGATGCCCTGCAGGGACATCGCCAGCACCAGATCGTGCACCTGCTGCAGGCCGAGCAGCGCGACCGCGCGCACGATGTCCTCGACGCGGCCGCGCTGGCCGAACAGGGGGCTGTTGACCAGGTGCAGCAGGCGGGCCGAGAGCGCGGGGTCGGCGGAGACCAGGCGGGCGACGGTGACGACCGAGCCGGCCGGCGACTCGAGTTGTTCGCGCACGCGCATGTAAACATCGGGCAGCGAGGTCAGCGCCTCGATCTGGCTGACCAGTTCCTGGGCGGAGTGCATTGTCGGGGTCCTGTGGATCGGGGGAGGGGCTCAGCCGGCATCGCGTGCGCGCGGCGTACGTGGGGTGAAGACCAGCGGCTGCGCCGGCGGCAGCTCGGGTTGCAGGGTGGCGTGCTCGATGCCGAAGCGGCTGCGCAGCAGGGCGCGCTCGGCCGCCAGCACCGTCGGCCAGCGCGCCGCGTCGGCGAGCACGACATGGGCGGAGAGCGCGCTGCGGTTTGAATCCAGGCTCCAGATGTGGAGGTCGTGCACCGAGCGCACGCCCTCGACGCCCGCCATCGCGTGACCGACTTCGGGCAGCGACAGGCCGTCGGGCACGCCCTCGAGCAGGGTGTGGACCACCTGGCGCAGCAGCGCCAGCGTGGAGTACAGGATCAGGCCGCAGATCAGCATGGTGAGCAGCGGGTCGATCGGCATCCAGCCGGTGTACAGGATCACGATGCCCGAGGCGAGCGCGGCGACCGAGCCGAGCAGGTCGCCGATCACGTGCAGCAGCGCGCCGCGGGTGTTGAGATCGCCCTCGCCGCGGGTCAGCAGCCAGGCCACGGCCAGGTTCAGCACCAGCCCGCCGAGCGCGACCAGGATCACCGCCTCGCCGGCCACCGCGCGCGGCTCGAGCAGGCGTTCGACCGCGTGCCACACCAGGCCGCCGACGATCACCAGCATGAAGAGCCCGTTGGCGAGCGCGGCGAGCGCCTCGACCCGGCGCAGGCCGTAGGAGTGGCGGGCGCT
>ERZ724521.178-NODE-178-length-26534-cov-6.100797_pt1 | contig 26534 bp, 40 predicted proteins | sample MGYA00376054_ERZ724521 | MGnify/ENA primary metagenome ERZ724521 (study PRJEB28724, sample SAMN07190883) | activated sludge metagenome | isolation source: activated sludge of sewage treatment plant in Hong Hong | place: Hong Kong | collected 2016-03-17 ... | reverse complement strand
GGACCGGCAGCGGGCGATGCTCGGCACCACGCCGCAGTTCGCTGCGCCCCCGCGCTCGCTCGGGGCTCCGCCGGCCCAGGCGGCTCGTCCCGCACCCCAGCCGCCCGCCTACCGAACGCTCGACGAGGAGCCCACCCAGGCTCCGGTTCCGCAGCCGCCCGCGCCGCAGCCCATCGTCACGCCGCCCCCGCAGCCGATGGTCAACCTCAACCCCGCGATGCTCGACTACCTGCCGGCCGAGTACCGCACGCCCGAGTGGCGCGCCATCATCATCGCCCTGCACGAGGGCCAGGACCCCGAGCACGTCGGTCGAATGATCGGCAAGCACCTCGACCACCTGGTCGACTTCGACCTCCTCCCGCCCGCGCTCGCTCACGTCCTCGTCGAGCCGCGGGAGGCGCTCACCCGCCTCGTGCAGCCCCTCCCGATCTACACCGCGAACCACGCCTACTGCGAGGTCGTGATCGAGGAGACGCTGCAGGCGCTCTACCAGCTCGGCACGCTGGAGCTGACGCAGGAAGAGGAGGAGCCCGGCGACGAGGAGCCCGAGGACGAGGGGGACGAGACGACGGAGGAGGACGCGGAAGCGCAGGCTTCCTGACGCATCTTCGCTACGAAGACGAAACCCCCGCGCAATCGGTTGACAACCGCGCGGGGGTTTCGTACGTTCTGGTCTCGCGCTCGCCGCTACGGGCGCGGGGAGAGTGCCATGAGCGGGTCGAAGGACATCCTCATCGCGAACCTGCGCGCGGAAATCGCGGCGGGTCGCGTGGGGGAGGAGTCGAATGCTGAGGAGCGACGCGTCGTCGGGCAGCTTCTCGACGAGCTTCTGCCGAAGCGTATCGCGGAGGCCGAGAGCTACGGCTACGACAACGGCTACCGCGATGGGCTCCGCACCGCCACGACGTACGCAAGTGGCCAGCGCGCGGCGCTGCGTGGCGTGTACTGCGCGCTCCTCTTTGCGGTCGGCGTGTGCGATGAAATGATCGCCGACGCAAAAGCGCGGGTGCACGTTCGGCGTGCACACAGCTACGCCGGACATCGGCACGAGTTGAGCTACCTGAGCACGCTCGTGGAGAGTGCGTTGAAGGAACTCGCCGGGGGTGCGCCATGACCACGGAGACGATCGACAAGCTCTTCCTCGAACTCTCGCGCGTCACGACCGCGAAGACCGAGCGTGAGATCCGGTTGGAGCGCGAACGCGACGAGGCTCTCCGCGTTGCGGAACGGCAGCGTGCGATCCTGGAGGGCTACGGATCTGTCGGGCGCCTGGCGACGATCGAGCAGCTCATCGCACGCGCTGAGAAGGCGGAGAGGGAACGCGACGCGGCCCGTGACAGTCTCGCGCGAGTCCGCTGCGAGACGTACGACGAGATCGTGAAGCTCCGCGCCGAACGCGACGCGCGGCCGGACATCTCGGCCGAGGATGCGCTGCTGATGGAAGACGCGCGCGCAACACTGGAACTACCAGCATACGAACACGGGCCGGAGCATCAGGACGCGGCGATGCGAATCGCAAGAGCCATCCGCGCCCACGCGGCGAAGTCGGTGAAGCCGTGATCGACACGCACTGCAACTGGTGCTCGAAGCGCCTTCGCTCAGATCGTGTCCGCGCATACCTTCGCGACGGAGACCGCCTCGATTACTGCTCGCGTGACTGTGCGGAGATCGACACGTCGGCGGGGCCGGCGTTTCGAGGCGTTCGCATCAGAAAGGTAAGGGTGAAGCCGTGACCAGTTGGCCCGACGCATTCGCGTTCGCGTCTCTGATGGCGGCGCTTTCGTTCATCACGTGGATCGTACTCAGGAGTGACCCATGACCCGCCGCCGCATCGTGCTGGAGCTGGGCGAGACGACTACGGAGACGCACTGCGGGGACTGCAACAAATGCTCTCCGTATGGCGTCGGGTACTCGTGCGAGGCGTACGGAGTGGATCTCCTGTTCGATGACACCGTAGGTGATACGCGCAGGTACGCCGACTGCCGCGCCGCCGAGCTTCGGCCGGAGACGGTCGAGGCGCTGCTGTACGCGCGGAAATGCCTGTCCGCGCTAGCGCACGCAAACGACCGCGCCGCTGCGGCACATGCAGCACTGGCCGACTTCGAGCGGCTGTTCGGAGGTGAGACGTGACTTGGCTCGTCGTTCGTACCGAGAACGAAGTGCGCGTCTACGGCGAACTTCACCCGAAGCTGCCGACGCCAGCGCGGACACCGGCGGCTGCGCGTGTTCTTCGCGAACGCATGGCGATCGCGCTCGCCATGCTCAAAGGAGGTGTAGCGTGACCACCGAGGGCAAGAAGCTCGACGCCGGCAAGCGTCGGTTCACGCTGCTCCCGTGGAGCGTCGTCGGCGAGGTCGTCGACGTCTTGGAGTTCGGCGCGCGGAAGTACGCTGTCGACAACTGGAAGAAGGTCCCGGACGCCGAGACGCGCTACGTGAACGCGGCGCTCCGGCATGTGGTTGCCGTGATCGAGGGGGAGGAGATCGATCCGGAGAGCGGGCTCCCGCACCTCGCGCATGCGATCTGCTCGCTCATGTTCGCCCGCTGGTTCCAGCGGGCTCGGGAGGATGTGTGATGGCGAAGAAGACGACGAAGCAGAAGTACGGCGTGCAGATCCCGATCGCAGGCTCGATCTACATCGAGGTCGAAGCCGAGAACGAGAAGGAGGCTGAGGAAGTCGCCTGGGAGGCGATCAACGAGAGGGGCGCGGAAGCGGGCGATCTGGAGTGGGAGTTCTTCGACGCGATCGCTGAAGGCAACGTCTGCCACGCCCCCTGCCACAGCGTCACCGTGGACAAGTTGAAGTGACCTGGCGACCCTACAACAAGTTCGGGTGGTGGACCATCCACCTCGACAAGCTCTCGACGAAGCACGAGAAGCTGCTCGACGAGCTGAGCAACGTGCCGGGCATCACCGTCGGTGCCGGCGAGTCGCGTGGGGGCTACTTCCTGAACGTCGGCGTCACCGCGCACGAGTCGGCCATGATGACCGACGTCTTCCTCGCGTTCGAGGATGTCGTCGGGCTGTGCATGGGGGGCGGCGTCGAGCCCGATGCCGGGCTCTGGGAGGGTGCGCGTCAGCTTCGTCCGTACCAGCGCGATGCTGCGCGTTTCCTCTGCGCGACGGGCGGCGGCATGCTCTGCGACCAGATGGGCCTCGGGAAAGGGCTGCCGAACGCGACTGGTGTACTGACGCCGACCGGGTACGTGCCGATCGGAGCGTTGCGCGTCGGCGACGTCGTGTGTGACACGCTCGGCGGCACGTGCCGGGTTACAGGCGTGTTTCCACAAGGGGCGCGGCCTGTGTTTCGTGTGACGATGGCCGACGGAACGTCTGTCCTTGCAGACGATCAGCATCGCTGGCTCGTTCGCTCCCCACAGCACCGATGGGAGAGTAGCGTAGGCGTTGTACGCACGACCGCGGAGCTGTTGGCCGGAGGACTCCGTACGAAGCCGTCGGCGCGTAACGACAGCAACCGTCGGTGGTTTCTTCCGGACGTGACCGAAGTGGCGTTCGCGGCGCAGGATGTGCCGATTGACCCCTACGTGCTCGGGACGATGTTGGGGGATGCGTCGTTGCTGGGAACGGTACGGCTCCATACGCAGGATGCGGATGTGTTGGCCGAGGTGTTGCGCCGTTGGCCGGCGGCACGGGTTTGCACAAGGCCGGGTTTGTCGTTGCCAGGGTTGTTCCGAGCAGTGACGCAGCTCGGGCTTGCGCGAAAACGCGCGTGGGAAAAGTACGTCCCGCGGGTGTACCTCTACAACACCGTCGAGGTGCGGCGTGCGCTGCTGGCGGGGCTTGTGGACACAGATGCCGAGTGTCGAAAGGACGGTACCGTGTGTTACACGTCGACTTCGCAGCAACTTGCGGAGGACGTGGCGTTCTTGGTGCGCGCGTTGGGCGGTGTGGCGTCGGTGCGCCCGCGACGGACTTCGTTCTTGTACGAGGGGGAAAAACGCGAAGGGCGCGTCGCGTACGTTGTCAATATCCGCATGCGAACCAATCCTTTTTTGGCGCAACAGGCGCGACGCCATCGGTGGAAGCCCTCGATCTGCGCACGCGGCATCGAAGCGATCGAGCCGTGCGGTACGATGGCCACAACGTGCATTTCCGTGGACGCGCCGAACGCGTTGTTTCTGACGGAAAACGTGATTCCGACGCACAACACGACTTCGGCCATCGTGGCCGCTGAGACGCTTCGCCGGCGCGTGGACGAGGGCGCTCCGGTGCTCGTCATCGGGCCGAAGTTCGTGCGCGCGACGTGGAAGCGCGAGCTGCTCGAAAACGGGGCGATCGCGTCGCCGAGCGAGTTCTTCTTCGCGACGGGCGTCAAGCCGACGCGCGAGCAAGAGCGCGAGCTTCAGACCGCGCGGTATTGGTTCGTGCACTACGAGATCCTGGAGGCGTGGCGGCACGTCCTCACGCGGCCGCTCTACGCGAAGCGGCCCGTGGTGGCGATCGTCGACGAGGGGCACTGGATCCGCAACCCGAAGGCGAAGCGTACGAAGGCCGTGCTCGCGTCGGCCGGCATCGCGCGGCATCGCATCCTGCTCACCGGCACGCCGCTCGCGAACCGCGTGGAAGACCTCTGGGTTCCGCTCACGTTCGTCGATGGCATGGGCGCATGGGGCACGGCGTTCAGCTTCGCGAGCCGCTACACGATCTTCCAGAAGGACCAGTACGGCTGGAAGTCGCACGGGCCCGCGCGCATGCCGGAGTTCCAGCACCGTCTGTCGCGCAGCTACCTCCGGCGCGAGGTCGCGGACGTGGGGGCGGAGATCCCGGACCTCACGCGCGAGCGCATGCTCGTCGAGCCCACGAAGGACTTCTCCGCCGCGATCAAGAAGTGGGCCGGCGGCGACATGGACCGCGCGCTCGCACGCCTCGAAGATGCGCTCGCGGCCGGGGCGCTCGGCAGTGAGACGCTCTCCGCCCTGACCGAATGGCGGAAGTGGACGTCGAGCGTGAAGGTCCCTGAGACCGCTGCGCTCACCGCGTCGCTCCTCGCCGAGGGCGAGAGCGTCGTCGTCTTCGTCTGGCAGCGGGAGACCGCCGAAGAGCTGGCCCGCGCGGTCGGTAAGGCGCTCGTCAGCTCGCGCGAAGACAAGGCAACCTTCTCCTACCGGGCGCACGTCGTGCACGGCGGGATCTCGCAGGCGACGCGCGACGCAGCCGTGGAGGCGTTCCAGACCTACGCCGGCCCGCAGGTCATCTTCGCGACGATCGAGGCGCTGAAGGAGGGCGTCACGCTGCACGCAGCCCGTCGCGTGGTCATCCACGACCTCGACTGGATCCCGGCGACGCTGCTGCAGGCGGAAGCGCGGGTGCACCGTCTTGGCCAGAAGCGTGCGTGCATCGCGACGTGGATGGTGGTCGAGCGAAGCGCGGACGAGCTGATCGCGCGGCACCTGCTACAGAAGGCGAACGCGATGGCGGCCGCGATCGGCGACACCGGTGCGCAGGTCGCCATCGAGGGTGTCGCTCCGGTCACCGAAGACGACATCGGGGCGAAGTACGCCGCGGAGCTACTGGGAGGTATGGGATGACGGGGTGCACGAAGTCGCGTGGGGAGGATGTGTGTTGGACTTTGCTGCACGCGGATTGTCTTGTGGCGATGCAGCAAATGTCGCCGGACTCGATGGACGGAATTGTAACGGATCCTCCGTACGGCTTGGGGTTCTTGGGCGAAGAGTGGGATTCGTTTGCGAAAAAACACACGGGCGTACCGCACGCTGCTGACCAGGACGCAGTGCGGTGCGTTTGTGGTCGTGACGTTTCGTCGGCGCGTCGGCTACCGACCCGCCACAAAGCAAGCCTTGCGCTACAGAGCGAAGCGACACGGTGGGCACAGGCGATGTTGCGCGTTGCTAAGCCGGGGGCGCACCTCCTCGTGTTTGGCGGTGCGCGAACGTTCCATCGCCTCGCGTGCGCATTGGAAGATGCTGGTTGGGAGATTCGCGACACGTTGGTGTGGCTATATAGCGATAAACGCCCGAAGTCGCAGAACCTCACAGGCGCTTGGGTCGGTTGGGGTACAGCGTTGAAACCCGCGTTCGAGCCCATCATTCTCGCGCGCAAGCCTCTTGTGGGCACCGTAGCGGCGAACGTCGAGACGTATGGCGTTGGGGCGTTGAACATCGATGGGTGTCGTACCCCGGTGCCCGCACAACCGGCGTCCCCGGGGCGGTGGCCTGCGAACGTCCTTCTCGACGGCGACGCTGGTGACCAGCTCGACGCGCAGTTCGGGTCGCGAAAGAGCGGCGTCATGCGTGGCGGACAGCAGCGGCGGCGCTCCCGTGGGGATGGTGGGTACAACGGGCGAATGCCTGATACGACGACGCGCGTCGATACGTACGGTGATTCCGGTGGGGTATCGCGTTTCTTTTACTGCGGAAGGGCGAGTACACGAGAACGTGAAGATGGCGTTGTCGGAGGAAACATGCATCCGACAGTGAAGCCGCTCATGCTCATGCGTTACTTGGTCCGCTTGATTGTGCCCGGCGGCGGGACGGTGTTCGATCCGTTTGCAGGTTCCGGCACCACCGGGGTTGCGTGTGCCGCCGAAGGAAGGTCGTTTCTTGGTGTAGAGCGTGAGGAGCGTTTTGTTGCTGTAGCGGTGCAACGGCTTCAGCACGCTTTTGGCGGAACTGTATACTCGGAGGGCGTATGATCCGTTTCGGAACAGGTCGGAAGGCGGAGGCGACGGAGTATCCGCCGATCCACGAAGTGCTCGGCATCGCGCCGTCGAGCGGCAGCCCGTGGGGCTCGACGCGGTGGAAGCTCCTCCGGCGCTGCCCCCGCGAGTTCTTCCTGACGCAGAGCGGCGTCGTGAAGTCGAACCATCGCGAGCCGGCGCTCGACTACGGCATCGCCTATCACCACGTCTTGGAGGTCTACTACCGCGCGCTGCAGGGTGGCGCCGACCATCCGGGTGCGGTGCAGGAAGCGTGGGGTGCGCTCGCTCCGATGCGGGAGATCCCGGAGTGCGCCGAGATGTACTCGACGCTCGAACGCATGCTCGTCTCGTACTTCGAGTTGGCGGCGAACGACCGCTGGCGCGTGATCGCGGTCGAGGAAGAGATCGTGTACGAAGGCCGCGACTTCAACTACTCCGTGCGGCTCGATCTCCTCGTCGAGGATCTCGAACGCGGCGGCATGTGGGTCGTCGAACACAAGTCGTCGCAGACGATCACGGCCGACCTCACGGCCGGCTACTCCCTCGATCTGCAGGTGCTCGGGCAGATTTGGATCGTGCAGGAATGCGTCGACCTCGCGCAGTACCCGCCCTTCAAGGGCGTGATCGTGAACATCACGAGCAAGCAGAAGGTGCCACAGCACCAGCGTGTCGAGGTGACGGCGACACGAGCACACTTGGCGGAGTGGCGCAAGTCGGTTTGTGCCCTCGCGGACATGGAAGCGCTGGCAGAGCGTCACGGCTGGCCCAAGTCGCTTGGTAACTGCACGGGGGCGCCGCGCTACTTCAAGCAGTGCGCCTTTTTCGACATTTGTCACGGCAAGCCCAACATGCCCGTTGACAACCTCGACGAGTATGCGCTACCTATGGGCTTCGTCGTCGACCTGAACCGCAAAGTTCGATGACCTAGTAGATGCCCTGAATAGATGCATTCAGGGGAAAGGCGAATACGCCCATGACGCAACCGAACGAGAAGCCCCGAGCACCTGCACCGAAGCCGTCGCTCTTCATGGTGCAGCAGACCGCCGAGATCCAGATGCCGTGGACGCACTGGTTCCTGTACGGCAACAGCGGCAGCGGCAAGACGACGGCCGCCTCGACGTTCCCGGCCCCGCTCTTCCTGGTGCCGGCTGCCGAGGGTTCCGAGCTGACGCTCGCGCACGCCGAGGACGACTACCCCTACATCAAGATCGGTCGCGACGCGGAGGGCAACCCCGTGAAGCCGCGCGACCACATGAACGCGATTCTGCGGGAGCTGGAGACGCGGCACATCGAGATGCGCCGGCTCCTCGCGCTCGGCGACACCGACGGCGCCGACGCCGTCTTCCCCTGGCAGACGATCGTCTTCGAGTCGATGACGCACTACTGCGCCATGTTGCAGGACGAGATCAGCCAGAACGGCGCCGTGAAGATGGACCAGCAGCGCTGGGGCATGATCTCGGACCACTTGCGCGCCGTTCACAGCCGGCTCCGCGGGCTCGACTGTCACGTCGTCTTCACCGCGCTCTCGAAGGTCGAGGGCGAGGAGCGGAGCGCCGAGGGCCTGCCCGATATCAGCGGCAAGATGGCGCGCATGCTGCCCGCAGCGTGCGACGCGATCGGCTTCTGCGAGTGCGTGGAGGGCGGCGGCTCGAAGTCGAACGCCACCTATCGCATCTACTTTCGGCAGCACCGCGTGTACCTCGCGCGGACGCGGTTCCGCGACATGCCGCCGATGATCGAGAACTTCCGCTTCAGCGACGTGGCGCGCTTCACGTCGGCGAAGGGGCTCTGAGTTTCCCATCCGTGATCACGAAACCCGTAACGAAGGACAGACAGACATGATCCGCTACAGCAGCAAGCCGAACAACTTCTCCCCCCTCCCGGTCGGCACGTACGACCTCCGCATCGAGTCGGTCGAGGTCAAGCCGAAGGGCGAGAACGACCAGCTCGTCGTCAAGGCGGTGGTCGTCGGCGGCCCGTCGGATGGCCGCAGCGTGACCGACTGGTTCACGCTCTCCGAGAACGCCATGTGGCGCGTCGGCAACCTCGTCGAGGCGACCGGCGTCCCCGCGACGATCGTCGGCGAGGACGCGCAGGGCAACCCGGCGTACGAGTTCGACGAGAACGATCTCGTCGGGCTCTGCTACCGCGTCGACGCCACGACCCGCGAGTACACGAAGGACGGTCAGAAGCGCCAGGCGAACGACTTCAAGAACTTCGCGCCGAGCGACATCAACGGCGGCGCGGAGGAGGAGGAGCCGGAGCCCGAGCCCGCCCCGGCCCCGGCCCCCGTGCAGCGTCGCCAGCCGCCCCAGGCGGCCGGCGGTGGCGTGGCCCGTCGCCCGCGGGGCGCGGCGTGAACGAGGGCCAGCAGCCCGAGCAGATCGTGGTGGCGCTGCAGGAGGAGCTGGCGGCTCAGGATGGGCTCGCGGCGGTCCTGAACGACGTCGTCGACGAGGCGGCGCGCCAGAAGAACCCGATCTGGGGCTTCCGCATCCTGCGGCCTGACGGCAAGGAGCTGACGCGCACGAGCGTGGCGAAGGCTCTCGACCCGTCCGATCCGCACTACATCCAGCACGTCGCGATCTGGGCGAACGTCCAGGCGATGGTGACGATCCCGGCGCTCCGCGCCGTCTGGCGGGCGCTCGGCGCGAAGGTCGAGTTCTTCCAGATGAAGGCCCCGAGCCCCATCCTCCACCCCTGACGTCGGCACGCGCCGCGTGTCCGGCGATGGGCGACGGCACCCGCATCCCACTCTACATCGCGGGACGTCGCCGGGCGCTGCCTTGCGCGTGTCATTCGGTGTGGCCCCGAGCCGACGACGAAGTCGGGGCAACCCTTTTCTCCCGGGAGACCGAAGACCCATGGGCAAGACGAAGAAGACGGCGAAGTCGCCGACGAAGCAGGCGCCGCGAAGTGGCGCGCGAACGATCGAGGACGTGAACGACGTGGAGGCGCTCCTCCGCCGAGGCTGCACGGTGAACGAGTACGCCGAGGCGCTCGGGATCTCGCGCCAAGCGAGCCGCTCGCGGCTGCAGAAGGCGGTCGAGGAAGGCGTGCTCGTGAGCGAGGCGGGCAAGCCGCCGAAGCTCTCCGCGACCGACCTGCTCCGGCCACCCGTGCGCGCCGGCATCCCGCCGCGCGTCTACCGGCTCAAGTCGGCGAAGGGCTGACCGTCGTGACCAGCACCCCCACGCACGCAACCATCGCGGAGAACCCCGCTCTCGTCGCGCTCGTCGCGGAGGTGCGGGGTTGCGTTCTTCGCTACACGGACACCGCCGGCGCGCTCCGCGTGACGACTCCCGAGGCGTGGTCCGCGCTCGCGCTCATCGCGCTCCGGGAGATCGCGCGGCATTCGGTGCCCTACGCCGTCGCGACGATGATGCTCTACCGGGCCTACCGAGATCAGGAGGAGCGCGATGGGAAGGTACGATGAGCCCGACCAGATCACGCTGGGCGGGGCGGTCGGCGTCGTCATCGGTACGATCTTCGCGATCGTGATCCTCGGCGAGCTGGCCGACTGCGGTCACGAACCGCCACCCCGCGCACCCCGCGACATCGAGACGGCCTACGCGGCCGACTGAGGGACCCATGGGCCTGTCCGAACATGCGCTCGACGCGAACGACGAGTGGTGCACGCCTCCGAGCCTCTTCCTGCCGATGGTCTGGGGCTGGGGCGGCATCGACCTCGACCCGTTCGGGCACTTCACGTCGAAGATCCCGGCAACCGAGCGCTGGACGCTGCCCGAGAAGTGGGCGGCAGCCGAGGGCCTATCGGACGAGGAGTGGACCACGCTCCTCGCGGCCGGCTACGTCGAGGGCGATGCGCAGCAGCTCGAATGGAACGGGCGCGTGTTCGCGAACGGCCCCTACTCGAACGTCGCGTGGTGGCTCTCGCGTGCCGCGGATGCCGCCGAGCAGCGTGAAGCCCACGTCATCGGGCTCATCCCCGTGCGGCCGAACAACACGTGGTGGGATGCGTACGTCTGGCGTCGCGCTTCCGCGATCTGCTGGCCCCGCAAGCGCGTCACCTTCGAGGGTACGCAGCGCAACGGCAAGAAGGGCGTGAACGCGCCGTTCCACGTGTGCCTGCCGTACTACGGCAACGAGGCGACGGTGTTCGGCTTCATGTACGAGCACATCGGCCACATCCAGATTCTCCGTCCCCAGACGCTCCCGTTCCGGAGCGAGCTTCTCCAGCACTTGCAGAGGTAGACCATGAGCCACAGCGTCTTCGGCCCGCCACTCGCCGAATGCGCGATCTGCTCGCTCCGTGAAGGATGCGAGCAGCGCAAGTTCGTCACGTCGCACGTCGGCAAGAACTACCGCCCCGGCGGTCTCATGCTCGTCAGCGAGTTCCCGGCGAAGATCGACGTGCAGCAGGGGCGCCCGCTCACCGGGCGCGTCGGCCAGCTTCTCGACGCCCTGCTCGAATCGGCCGGCATCGACCCGGAATCGACGTGGAAGACGTCCGTGCTCCTCGGGATGCCGAAGAGCACGAAGCCGAAGGACCTGAAGGAGCACCGGACCGACATCTACGCGTGCCTGCCGCGGCTCGACGCGGAGATCACGACCGCGCAGCCCCGCGTCATCGTCGCGCTCGGCCAGCTCGCGCTCGAAGCCTTCACCGGCCACGCCGAGACGAAGCAGCGCCTCCTCGACAACCCCTGCGATCGCTGCAACCCCGAGACGCGGAAGATCGGGCCGGTCATCCAGTGCTTCAACGGGGCCTGCAAGCACACCGTCGACGTGCCGAAGTTCACGCGCGTCGACGAAGTGACCGGCGAGGTTGGCGTCGACAAGGCGGCGCTCGACGCATGGCGCGACGACTTCCTCGCCCGCAACCCGAACTGCCTCATGTGCGACACGTCGTGGAAGCGCGCGAAGCCGAAGATGATCGCGTGCCCCGAGTGCGGCGGGAAGAAGAAGCGCGTCGGTGAAGAGACGCTCTTCCGCGTCGACCGCGTGCTCACGGGCCGCGAAGGCGTCGTCGGCGCCGTCTTCCACGCGGCCGACCTGCCCGGCAACCTGACCGAGCTGGGCGTGACGTACATGATCCCGACGTACAGCCCCGGCCTGCTCATCCTCCCGACGCGCGATGGCGCGAAGGCGGGAAAGTTCCTCGTCGGTGGGCAGTTCGCCGCTCGCGCGGCCGTCGACCACCTGAAGAAGGCGCACCAGCTCCTCACGCGTGAGGCGCGCTTCCACGTCGACGTGCTCTCGACGGCGAACGTCTCGGACCGCACCGCCGCGCAGATGCTCGTCGACTACACGCGCGAGCCCGGCGACTTCACGGTCGACATCGAGACCAACTCGAAGAAGGGCCCGTGGGGCGTCACGCGCATCGTGTGCATCGGCATCCACCGCATCGGACGCGAGGATGGGCTCGTCGTCGACACGCGGAGGATCGGCGACAAGTGGTACCCCGGCAACCCGGTCTACGACGCGCTCATGGCCTTCCTCGAATCGAAGGCGCACGGGAAGGTCTTCCACAACGGGCCCTACGATCTCGTCGTGATGCTGCGGATGTGGGGCGTCGAGGTCGAGGGCGTGATCGGCGATACGCTTGCCGCGCACAACGCCTGTTACCCGGACGAGGAGCACGGCCTCGGCTTCTGCGCGCACGAGCTGACCGATGCGCCCGCGTGGAAGGGCGGCGAGGCGAAGACGGAGTCGGAGTGGGAGGCCCAGGCCGAGCTGAGCGGCTACCGCACCTTCGACGACCTCGCGCTCTACAACGCGCGCGACCTCGTCGCCACCGCCGGTGTGTGGACCGCGCTCGCGGGCCACGGCACGGCCCCCGGGCGTCTCGACGTCGAGGGTGTGCGCTCGGCGTTCCACGTCGACATGCAGATGTACCCGATCGGCATCGAGATGGAGGTCGCCGGCCTTCCGCTGAGCCAGGATGCGCTCGACAAGGTCGATCGCGAGCAGAGCGCAGAGCTGGCGACGCTCCTCGCGCAGATGCGCGAGCAGATTGGGGAGCCCGACTTCATCCCCACGCCGAAGTCGCTCGTGTGGGCGCTGCACGCGGAAGACGGCCCGCTGCGTCTGCCGGTCTACGCGACGACCGACAAGACGCAGCAGCCGAAGCTCGACCAGGAGACGCTGAAGCTCTACCGCAAGGAGCCCTTCGTCGACACGCTGCTGAAGTACAAGAAGATCGAGTACAACCTCTCGCACTTCGTCCGCTCCGAGGAGCTGCGCACGGCGTCCGATGGCCGGCTGCACCCGGTCTGGAAGGTGTGGGGCGCGAAGACGGGGCGCTGGACCTCGAATCCGAACTGCTTCTCGGGCGGAACGGAGGTGTTGACGGAGCGCGGGTGGGTGCGCCTCGACGCGGTCCATCCCGAGGATGGGCTGCGCATCGCACAGTACACGCCGGAGACGGGCAAGATCGACTTCGTCGCGCCGACGCAGTGGATCAAGAAGCCCTACGAGGGCGAGCTATTGCGCATCGAGACGACCGCTACGACGTTGGAGGTCACGCCGGACCACCGTTGTCTGCTGCGGCATCGGAAGACGGGGGAGCACCGTGTCTTCGCAGCGCAGGACTACCCGGAGGATTGGGAGCAGATTCACGCGGGCGTGGCCAGCGACGTCGGTACGGTGCGCCTTGACCCGTGGGTTGTGAAGTTCCTCGTTGCGCTACAGGCCGACGGTTGGCACGTCACGACGCGGAAGGACTGGTCGCAACGCTGGAGCTTTCGTTTCGACAAGGTGCGGAAGGCGAAGCGGCTTCGCCGGATCTTGACGAAGCTGCCGTTCACGTGGAAGGAGTCGGTGAACGATCCGGACGGTCGGGCGCGTATGCACTTCGACGTCGACCTGACGTACGCGGACACGCTTCGCATTCGGCCGTGGTTGACGCTTGCCGGGAAGACGTGGACGAGCGCGTGGCTCACGGAAGCGGACCAGCGCACGCGGAACGTCTTCGTGTCGGAGCTGCACTTCTGGGACGGGCTCTCGACGCGGGGCGCCGTGACATCCGGGATGTACGCCTCGTCCGTGCGCCCGAACGCAGACCTCGTACAGGCCGTCGTAGCGATCTCTGGGCACCGCGCACGTCTGCGACCCTATCGAGCGCATGCGAACGCGGCTACGAACTGGCAGATCGACGGCGTCGCCCGCGACTATTCGCTCACGACGAATCGCGAGGTCTCACGCATTCCGGCGAGCGACGGTCACGTTTACTGCGTGTCGGTGCCGTCGTCGTACGTCCTGGTCCGCACCGAACAGAACGTGTGCGTGACCGGGCAGTGCCAGAACTGGCCGCTTTGGATGCGGTCGGTCTTCGTCGCCCCGGAGGGCCGCGCGTTCGTCGGCGCCGACCAGGCGCAGCTCGAAATGCGCATCATGGCGTCGCTCTCGGGCGACGAGCAGCTCATCCACCGCTGCGCCACGGCTGACGAGAGCGACAAGCTGAACCCTGAGTGCGACCCGCACAGCTACGTGGCCTCGCTCGTCTTCGGTGCGAGCTTCACGATGCTCGACCGGAAGGACCCCGCGCACAAGAAGACCGCGCCGGGCGAGCCGCCGTGCAAGTGCCAGAAGTGCCAGCGCGCGACGCTCCGCGACATCGTCAAGCGCGTCGTCTACGGCCTGAACTACGGCGCGGGCGCGCAGACCGTGCTCGACGCGATCTACAACGGCGGCTACGACGGTGCCCCGCTCACGGTCGCGTTCATCGAGCGCGTGACCGGGATCTACTTCCGCACGTTCCCGAAGGTGCCGCTCTGGCGCAACGAGATCGTGCGCGTGGCGGAGGAGACGCGGGAGATCCGGAGCCCGCTCTACAAGCGCCACCGCATCTTCCCGCTCGGCGGCATGGAGCCGTCGGTGCTCTACAACTACCCGATCCAGTCGGGCGGCGCCGACATCATGGCGCACGGGCTCATGCGGCTGCGCCCGCGGCTCCGGCAGGTCGACCCGACGGCGATGTTCATCGCGCAGATCCACGACGCCATCTACATCGAGTGCGACGAGAAGCGCGCGCAGGACGTGGCCGAAGTGGTCACGCAGTCGATGAGCTTCGAGATGTCGCTCGCGCCCGGTGCGCCCCCGATGCCCTACGTCGCGTCGGCTGCGATCGGCCCGAACCTCGCGGCGGTGAAGTGATCTTGGCTCACCCTTGCGCTCCGCTTGCGCTTCATGTACGTCCTCGCGATGCAGACCAACACGAATCGAAAGCGCGCACGCGTCGCCGGGTTTCTCCTCGCGGTCGCCTGCGCAGTGATCGCAGCGTTCGGAGCATGCGAAGCGCACGCGACGGTACCTGAAGCACCGTGGACACCCGATGAGGTGCTCCTCGCGCGGCTCGTCGTGCACGAGGCGGGCTTCCGCCGCGGCGTCGGCGACGTCGTCGGCATCGCGCACGTGACGCGTGCGAAGGCGCGACTGAACCGGATGTCCATCGCCGACTACGTCGCGATGGCGCATCCGCGCGCGACGTTCGGCCGCACGAACCGCGCGTGGGTCGCGGGACTCGACGCGTCGTTCCTGCGTCCGGTCGACTGGCCCGAGGAGCACGTGCCCTGGGAGGCGCGTGGGCGGCACGACTGGCTCCGACGGCTCCGGGAGGTCCGCGAGGCGCTCGCGGTCGAGGAGAACCGCTGCCCGGCCTACACCTGGGGCGCTCGGCGAGGGATCGAGCAGCGGCTCGCCCGGATGCAGGCGGCCGGCTGGACGGTGCGCGACTGCGGGCCGACGCTGAACGTCTTCCTGAACGCCCCGTAGCGCGGAGCGCAAGAGTCGGACATCCTACCTAGGCCCCCGATGTCGGGGGCCTTTCTCGTTGGAGCCCACCATGCAGCCTCTCGTCACGGACATCGCCAGCGCGGACTGGCGGATCCAGATCCTCGGCGCCCTCGTCACCGCCCTCACGGGCGTGCTCACCGTAGGCATCCCCCTGCTCGTGCGGCTCGGGCTGCGCTACCTGGAGAAGCGCCTCCACATCGAGACGACGGCGGCCGACGAGGAGCGGCTCATCCGCGCCGCCCAGCAGGGCGTCGACTTCGCGGAAGAGCAGGCCCGCAAGCGGCTGAAGGTGGGCGGGAGCCCGCTCTCCTCGCAGGACAAGCTCGACCTCGCCGCCGGCTACGTGCAGGACGTGCTCGCGCGCCACGGCGTGGACCGGATGACGCAGGCAGAGATCGAGCGGGTCGTCGAGGCCGTGCTCACGAGGCGTCGGGGCGCTTGAAAAGCGAAAGGCGGGGGACTTTCGTCCCTCGCCCCCGCAGGTCCAATGCCTCATTTCTGAAGGCGCTGTCCGTCGCGTCTCCATCCTACCCCCAGCGGCCGCAGGCCGCCAGCTCTTTCTGTCACACGCCTAGTGTGATACGGTGCCCGCCATGGCAGCCAAGACGTCGATCTCCCACGTGCGGTGGGATCCTCGGACCCTCGACCGCATCGACGCCTTCGCCACCGAGCGCAAGCTGACCCGATCCGCCGCGGTCCGCGTGCTCGTCGGCACCGCCCTCGGGGACCCGCCGACCATGGTCGCCGCCCGGGAGGCCGCGATGCTCTTCTCGACCGAACGCAAGTCGCTCATGGCCGCCTTCGCCGAGGCGTTCCAGGGCGCCGTGACCTCCGCCGTCGCCCAGGTCTTCGGGGCCGGCATGACGCAGCCCCCCGACCTCTCCGAGTACCGGGAAGGCGGCACCGACGGGCTCGGCGACCTCGACGAGGACGACGAGGACGACGAGGGCCCCCCCACGCGCCCGGTCCGGGGCTTCTCGCGGGGGCGCCGCTGATGGCCGGCCTCTTGCTCACCCGCCTCTTCCGGGCGGACTGCAAGGACATCCCGCCAGCGGAGTCGAAACGGCTCCTCGCCGAGAACGAGGACATCGTCCGATCGGTCACGCATCGTCTCCGGCCGAACCGGGCCTGGTACGCCGCCGGGCTCGACATGGAAGACCTCTACGTGATCGGGCGCATGGCCGTCCTGGAGGCGTACCTGAAGTACGATCCGAACTCGGGGGCCTCCATGCGGACGTGGATGGCGCAGGTCGTGCGCTGGCGGGTCCACTACGCGATCGCCGAGGCCGAGAAGACCCGCTCCGTCGAGGACTGCACCCCCGTCCCGGTCGCCAACGTCGACGAGACCTTCGAGGAGGTCATCGTCTGCCGGGCGCAGCTCGCTCGCGTCGCCGAGGTCTACGGACGACTCGCCCCCCGCGAGCAGCACATCCTGACCCAGCAGCTCGCCGAGGTCCCCCACCACGAGCTGGCCGCCGCCCTCGGCATCAGCAAGCGTCGGAGCGAGAAAGTGTTATCCAGCACACGAGAACACCTCCGCGACCAGCTCTTCGACGAGGTTCTGGGTGCGGGGGAGACCTGATTCCGGGGTACATCAGGGGTATGGCACTCGATCGGTCGGCACTCATCGCCGGAGCAGCGGGCGGGATCCTCACCGGGACCGTCGCATGGTTCATCCTGCGTCCCGTCGTGAACAAGCAGATGGAGGACCAGCTCCGCGAGCAGCTTCGGCAGCAGATCCCGGCCCAGCTCAACGCGACGCTCGACACGAAGCTCCGGCAGTACGGCTTCACGCCGGAGACCGGGCGGCAGGTGGCTCGCCTGCTCGAACTCGCCGACCGGTCGGGGCTGATCTGACATGGCGCCCCGGGGACAGGCCTTCGCCGCAGGCGCGCTCATCGGGGGCGCGACCTTCCTCGCGTGGTTCTACCTCTTCGTGAAGTCGAAGAGCAGGGACTTCGAGCGCATCGGGCAGGACAGCGCGCCGGCGATCGCCGAGCAGGCGGTCAAGGACTACATCGCCACCAAGTTCGGCGCGACGCCCGAGCGCATGCGCGCCGGGATGCAGCGCATTCAGCAGGTGACGGCCATCGTGTCGATGCTGCAAGCGCCGGCGTCGTCGGCGACGACTCGGAGGTGATCGATGGAACTGCCGCCGAACGGACAGCTCTACGGGCTCAACGGTGCGGTCCACTGGCCCACGTTCTTCGCGCGCACGGCCCTGCGGGGGATCATCCTCTGGCCGATCGTGCGCTTCTTCGGCGGTGTCAGCGGCGTGCGCGGCGTGCTCACGGCAGCCGCAGGAGGCGCCGCCTACACGACCGTCGAGCTGGCGTTCGACACGACGCAGCTCCTCGCCTTCGCCGCGCAGCAGGGAGGCGTGGGGGCGCTTCCGCAGCAGCCCACCTTCGACTTCCAGCAGCAGACCCCCACCGCGAGCTATCCGCCGGGCGTGGGGTCCGTGATCGACGTTCCCTACTCGTGAGGTTCGCATGCGACTTCTGCCCACCCTCGTCGCTCTCTTCGCCGGGCTCTTCCTGCTCGGCTGCACGCCCTCGGTCCTCGAAACGCACATCCGGAGCGCGGACGACGTCCGCCGGTGGAACTCGGAGGCGGTAGGGCAACTGCACGCCCGCTGCCCCGAGTCCGACACCTCCGAAGGCTGCGTGCTCATCCGGACCGTGCAGCACGGCTTCGCGGACGCGCACACGCAGTGGGTCCACGAACTCGACGCGGACCGTGACGCAGGCCGCTGGGACGACCCCCAAGACGGCGGAGTCGTCCGGCTCGTGCTCCTCGCCTACAACCAGCTCCGCGTCGAGGCCGAGGACCGCCTCGGGGTCGTTCTGTCGGCCCTGCCCGAGAGCTTCCGAAGGATCGCAGGGGTCCCGTGATGGCTGGCGGCCCCAGTGACCCGACGACGTTGAAGGACGTCGTGCTCGGCGCCGTGGCGGCGCTCGGAACGATCGGGACGGCCGTTTTCGGCTTCCGCTCGGCGGCGCTGAAGCGGAAGACCGATGCGGAGGAGACGCTGCTCGACGCCTACCAGGCTGAGCGAGAAGCGCTGCTCGCCGAACGCGAGAAGCACTACGAGACGCAGGACGACCTCTTCGATTGCCGCGAGGCGATCCAGAAGGAGAAGGCGGAGCGCCTGCACGCCGAAGCGCACTACCAGCGCGAGATCAATCGGCTGGAGACCACGATCTCGATCGAGCGCGGGCACTTCGAGAACACGAAGCGCGAGATGCACGCGCAGGTTCGCGCGCTGATGGACGAGATGAACGAGCTACGCGCCGCGATCCACGCGGGCAACCACGGAGGACGCTGATGCACAGGAAGATCGATCTCCACGAGGCTCCGGCGTTCATCGAGCGCGAGTTCCTGCACGTGCTCGACACGCGGATTGCGCCGAACCTTTCAGGCCCGGCGGCCGTCATCGTCCCGATCGTGAAGAAGGGGCTGCAGCTCCTTCGGCAGATCATCGAGAAGCGCGGTCACAAGGACGCCGAGCAGATGCTCGACATGCTGCTCGCGAGCCCGGCGGAGAAGCTCTGATGCCCCGCCGGATCTGCGCGTTCTACGCGCACGTCGACAAGCCCGGCTCGAAGGACGCTACGGGCGCCTTCGTGCCGCAGGCGCTCCGGTTCGCCAAGCGTCGGCGGCAGGCAGGCGACCTCGTCGCGCTCTTCCCCTTCGAGAACGCTGACCCGTCGATGGCGCGACGCCGGCAGTCGATCACCGACGGGATCCGAAACGCCGCGCAGAAGGACGGCCCGTTCGACGCCTTCGTCTACTTCGGGCACGGCCTGCGGCGCTCGCTTCCGTCCGGCGGCTTCGATCTCATCACGCTGCCCGACCTCGCGAAGGCGATGATCGCGTCGGCCTCGTCGGCGAAGAACCTCGTCATCACGCTTTTCGCGTGCTCGACGGGCGAGGCGCCCGGCAAGGGGCTCGACGGTGACGGCGGGCTCGCGGACATCCTCCGCGACATGCTCTCGGAGCGCGGCTACACCGGCTGGGTCGACGCCCACACGAACGCGGCGCACACGACCGAGAACCCCTACGCGCGTCGCTTCGTGATGGACGGCAAGGGCGCGGCGGTCGGCGGGCAGTGGATCGTCGAGCCGCGGACGGAGCTGTGGGCCGAGTGGAGGCGTCGGCTCGACGACGACGAGGTCTTCCGCTTCGCGTTCCCGTACATGAGCGTCGACGAGATCCACAAGGCGCTCGCGAAGAAGGGATGAAGGGACGATGACTCACGGATACATGATGGGGCTCGGAACGCTCCCACAAGGCGCGTCACGCAACGCCGTGAGCGCGGTTTCGCGGGCCTACCGGGAGATCGCGGCGCAGCTTCGCACGGCACGCCCGCGGCTGCTTTCGACCGTGGAAGTGGCGGACGCCCAAGCCGCCGAGGACACGCTCTACAATCTCACTCCCGGGCAGCCGCAAGACGTTGCGTGGTGGGCGCAACCCGCGTCGCCAGAATGGATTGCGGCCGCGAACCAGTCCGTCGCCACGATCTCCCGCGTGGCGCACGCGCGCCGGACGCGTCTCATGCTCATCGGTCTCGGCGCCGGCGGTGCGCTGCTCGGCGGGCTCTTCTTCATCCTGCGAAGGAAGTGAATCATGCGCGTGACGACTCTCGGTGATCTCGGCGCCGTGGCGCCCATCGTGTCGAGCCAGGGCAGCCTCGTCGGACTCGGCGAGGTGACCGACGACTCCATGATGACGACGAAGCACGTCGGCATCTTCGCGGCCGGCGTGCTCGTGGGCGCGCTCGGCACCTACCTCTTCGGTCGTCGGCGGAAGCGCCGGTGATCTTGACGACCTCCCAGCACTCGCCGTAGGCTCTGGGTCTCGAACCTCTTCTGCGGGGGCCTGCGGCCCCCTGGACGAGGGGATGGAACACCAGGGCCGCAAGGCAGGCGCGGGGCGGGAGGTCGGAAGACCCCTCGCCTTTCGTCTTTCCAGGAGCCCACCGATGTCCGCCCTCACCCCGACCTCGCCAGCCGCCACGCCCGCGGTCACCGGTGCCTTCGCCGACCTCGCGCTGCCGACCATCGCGACGTCCGATGGCAGCTTCTCGTACGACGTGACGCCGCACGACCTGCTCACGCTCGCGCGTTCGATCCGCAAGGAGGGCAAGAGCGACCTCGCGGAGCTGGCGTGGACGTACGCGCAGCGGCTCGTCGCGATGCGGACGACCTTCGACTCGCTCGCCGAGCTGGTCACCGCGCACAGCCAGCCGATCAACCCGAAGTGGTTCCCCGACGGCGAGTTCTGCCGGCCCGGTGGGCGGTACCACGGGACGTCGTCCTGCGCGCACGCGGCCGAGCGGCCCGGCAACGCGGCGATCCCGTGGACGGACATCGAGTCGTCAGTGCGCCTCGGCGTCGCGCGCTGGGCTGCGGGGCACACGCCGAACCCCGTACCGAAGTCGGTGGACTTCGCGGAAGCGGGGCTGGTCGCGCGGAAGGTCGCGGGCGCGAATCCGAGTGGCTTCGCGTACGTCCAGCAGGGCGTCCCGTGGGTACGCAACAGCTTCGTCTCGACGCCGGCTTCGCGCGCGTGGCCGCCGTTCTACGTCCAGCTCCGCGTGAACGGGCGCGTCGTTTCGGACGACCCCCGCTACCTCTGGCCGATGGACCTCATCGGCCCCCTCGTCGCGACGGCGGGCGCGCTCGCCGCCGGCGCAATCTACCTCTTTGGACGACGCCCATGACCACACGCACCTCGATTCCGCCGGACATCACGCAGATTCACAGCGCCCGCCTGGCTCCCACGATCTGGGAGGTCTCGTGGCGCGATGGGCAGGGCGATTTCTGGTCGGGCCAAGGGGCGAGCTACGAGCAGGCGATGCACGTCGCGTCGCGCAAGCACGCTGCGACGAAGGCGGGTCCGACGCATTGGGGCCCGGAGCCGCCGGCGTGACGTACCGCGCCGCCGTCGTCGCCGTCTTCGATCCGTTCGGCCGCGTGCTCGCGCTGCGGGACGGATCGGGCTACCGCCTCCCGGGCGGGCTCATCGAGCCGAACGAGACGCCCGAGATCGCCGGGCGTCGCGAGGTCCGCGAGGAGACGGGCCTCGACGTCCGCGTGGGGCCCGTCCAGGCGCGCAGCGGTGCTACGGCGTACCTCGTCGCGCGGGGCTACCGCGGCGGCACCCTACGTGCGGGCGGCGAAGGGGCCCCGGTGTGGGTCCTGCCGACGGCGCTCTTCCCCCATCCGCGCTTCGGCCTGTCCGCGCGGCAGTTCTTCCTCATCCTCGCAACGAAAGGCGATCGCCCATGAAGACGACCCCGAAGATCGGCCCCCGCATGCCCGGAGGCGCCTTCACGAAGGCACGCACGACCGAGACGAAGCTCGGCACCTGCACGGTGAAGCGGAAGACACGCGTCTTCACGCGCACGAAAGGCAACGCGATACTCAGACGTCAGATCGACATCGACATCGACTGCGGTGAAGGTCGCACAGGCGGTATCAACGCGCGCCACTACCCGTCGCGCGACGAGGACTACTCGCGCGCCTACGGGCTCCGCACGCCGCGCCCGCTCTGGTTCGTCGGCGAGGTCGACACGGAGGAACGCGCCCAGCGGCAAGGAATTGCGACGCGTGCCTACGAAGCGCTCGCGAAGTACGTCTGCCGCCAGGGCGGCTTGCTCGTATCGAACGCGCGCCTGGCAGACGCGTACTCGAACGACTTCTGGCAGAAGCAGCTCCGCAAGGGGCGTGCGCGCGTTGTCGAAAAGCACGGTGACGCCTTCGTCCACGCGACGGTGCTGCTCGACTGCCGGCACGCCGGCGACCTCTCGGGCGGCCTCGGGCAGCTCACGACGCGGACTTCGCGCGTGGTGCTCGCAGCGAAGGCGGCGGGCTACCGTGTGGACGCGAAGGGCCGTGTCATCGCGCCGTCGGGCCGGGTCCGCAAGACGCAGACGAAGGGCTCGGCGCACGGGCCCTACCGCTACCGCACCTTCTCGATGAAGGACGGCGAGCACGTCGTCGCGGTCCCCGTCGCCCACCTCGCGGCGGCCCAGAAGTACGGGAAGAAGGCGCTCCGGGCCGGCGTCGAAGTCCGGCACCTGAACGACCGCTCGACCGACGACCGTCTCACGAACATCGCGATCGGCTCGCGGCACACGAACATCATGGACTCGCCGAAGGCGAAGCGCGTGCGGATCGCGAAGGCCGGAGCCCGCGCTGCGAAACGCGCCCGCCGGAAACGCTGAAGCCCTCCGCGAGGAGGGCTTCGGCGTTCATCCCTTCGGTTCCTTCCGCAGCCCGAGCGTCCGGGCGAGCCCCTCGCCGATGTCGACGTAGGGGACCATCCGGAGCGCGAACTTCTGCAACTCCACGACCTCGTCGGGCGTGGGGAAACGCTTCCACGCGAGCGCCTTCACGCGGTCGACCTCTTCAGGCGTCATCGCGCGAGCGCCTCCTCACGCGCCGCCTCGGCCTCCTCGCGCCGGCACTGCCAGCGGACGCCATCGCCGAACGACGTCTGGTCCTTCGCGAACCGCACCATGAGGAGGACGGGCGGCAGGTCTGGGTTCTGGAGGAACTTCATCGATGCGGCGAGCGCGCCCTCCTCGAAGGCGCGTGACGGGGTGATCGGATCGAAGACCGACAGGTAGCCTTCGACGAGGGCTCTCGGGAAGACGGCGCGCGCGGTCTGGCATCCGGCAGCGGCCGCCACGGCGTCCATCGTCGGGTTCTCGCGCGTGATCTGCCGTGCGACGCGGCGCCCGAGCCGCCACAGGACTTCGTCCGGATGGGTGTCGTCCCGGAACGCGATGAAGTACGCGCCCGCGTGGAACAGGAGGTTGGTTGCACGGCCGAGCAGCCTGTAGTGGAGGCGCATGGTCACCGCGCCCCCGGGAAGACGTCACTCACGAGCAGACGCTTGCCGCCGTCGAAGGCCGGCGTTTCGAGCCCACGGATGAAGCCCGCACCGCCGCACTTCTCGCAGAGGAAGTCGTCCGGCTTCACGTGTTCGCGGGGCGTGGTCATCGGCCGGTCTCCTCGGAATCGGGGAAGAGGGCGATCAGGCCGCGGATCCTCCGGAAGGCGAGGACAGCCTGGTCGGCGAGCAGCGCAGCACGAAGCATCCGGATGTCGAACGGCGCGTCGTGCGCGCGGTGCTTCGGATCGCGCATCTGGTCGAGTTGCGCGAAGACCTCGTGCTGCCACAAGGCCACCTCGAAGGGGTCCCGCGTACCTCGCGCGGGAAGCGCTTCGCGACAGAGCCGCTCGGCGTCGGGGATGAACGTGAGGACGAGATTGCGCATGCGCGCCTCCTCGTCGGGGAAGGTGCGGCTCGGTTCGGTCACGTCAGTGACCTCCTTGTCTCTTGGGTTGCGGTTGCAGCGCGCTGCGGTTGCGCACTGCTTGCCCCAAGATAGACAAAAGGGAGCGGGCGTCAAGCCCCCTCCCCTCTGCGCCTTCGGGATTGTCGCCCCGCTGGTCTTGTTGGCCTCCCCAACCTAGCCCCGGGCCGCAGGCCCGGCAACCTTCACTTCGCGGTCCGCCAGAACACCCAGCCCGCGATGCCGAGGGCGGCGATGCCTGCGATCCATCCGTACCCGCCGCTCGGCTTGCCGATGCGGTTGTGGAGCCACGCCGCCCACCGGTCGTAGCCCTCGACGGCGAAGTGCACGTCGTCGTCGCGCATCGGCAGGTTCGCCGTCACGCCCCGGGAGTCGATCCACTGGTCGGCGCCCGCTTCCCGCCAGACCGACGCCTGGTGGAGCGTCGTCGCGCGGTGGCGGGTGTCGACTTCGAGCGCGTCGGCGGTCGGGGGACCGACGACCACGATCTTCGCGCCCGGGCTCGCCGTCGAGCGCAGCATGCCGACCGCGGTCGCGAGCCGGGCCTTGTAGGTCTCCCGGTCCGTGATCTGGTCGTTGCCGCCGACCTCGAAGACGACGAGGTCCATCCCGCGCGCGAGGTTCGAGAGGTGCGCCTCGTTGATGAACTTGATGAGCGGCCAGCCCGGGTGCGCGGTGCCGGTCACCTCGACGCTCGGGTCGTCCTGCTCGTAGAGGCGCTTGAGCCGGGGCCCGAGCGCCTGCATGTGGCTGTCGCCGATGAGCGCGATCTTCGTCATGGTTCAGTCCCAGTTGTAGCGCGCCTGGCGGGCCGCGTGGGCACGCCGCACGGCGAGCGATTCCTTGGTGATCGTGAACGCGTCGCCTTTGAAGGCGTCGCTCCACTGCTGGCACGCGATGTACTTCTTGGCTGCGCCCAGGGACTGGAACCATCCGTGCGTCGTCTCCCGGCCCTCCTTGTCGAACGACCGCAGGTGGTGCGAAGCGGCGCGGGTGACGAAGTACGTGCCGCCCGGGCAGATCGGGAAACCGTTGTGGTCGAACTTCGGCCTGGTCGCCGCCTTCGCGACGCGGACGACGCGCCCCGACACGCCCTTCGTCGGCTTCTTCGTCGGCGCTGCGCGGCGCCGCGGGGTGCTGCCCCGCATCGCCCCGATCAGCTTCGGCGCGCACGTCTTGGCGCACTTGACGAGGCACGTCTTCTGCTTCGTCGTCAGCTTGAGGCCCTTCACTCGGCGGGCTGCCGTCGCGCGCTTCCGCTTCGTGGGTTTCTTCTTCGGTTTCGCCATGTGCACTTCCTCCGCCGCTTCGTCGCGGCCTTCTTCTTGCGGAGCCCGGAGAGGTCGCTCGCGTGCGCACACGACAACTCGAAGATGGGCCCGTACTTGTTCTCGCCGACGACCTTCGCGCGCCCCTTCCGGAGTTGCTTGGCCCAGAAGTCGTGGGACTTGGCGCCGACCACGCGCTCATCCGAGACGAGCTTCATGCGCTTGCGGCACGCCGTCTGCGCGAGCGCTTCGTAGAGCTTCGTCGCGTAGCCGTGGCGCGGGTACGCCGAGTCGACCTCGACGTGCGTGACGCGGACACGGCGCTTGCGGCCCTCGTGGACGACGGCACCGAAGATCCAGCCGACTTCGTCGTAACCGTCGCAGACCATGCGGAAGCCGAAGACGTTCTGCGTGTAGTAGCGGCTCACGCCCTCGGGCTTCGGTACCGGCTTGACGACGCAGGTGCTCATCGCCGCGCTCGCTTCCGCTTGCCGGACGCGACGATCGAGGCGACCTTCCGCTTCCGCTTCGTCTGCTTCACGCCGCAGCCCTTGTAGACGAGCGCGTAGGCGATCGCCGCCGCCTGCTGCGGGCGCTTCCCTTGGCAGACGAGGTGCCGCATGTTCTTCTTGAACGCGGCCTCGGAGCATCCGCGCGAGACCTTCTTCGGCACATCCTTGCAGCGCGTCTTCTTCGTCGACTTCTTCATCGACTTGCCCTTCCGCGAGACGCCCGAGAGCCCGTCGAGGAACTCCGTCGGGTCGACCTCGCCCGCGTCGAGTGGGATGCCGTTCTTGTACTTCCAGAAGGCGAGCGCACAGTCGTAGAGCGCCTTGTGCCACACGGCGCGCTTCGTCTGCGCGTGCTCCGTGTTCACCTTGCGCTTCGACGGGCCGTGCTCCTTGCCGGCCGCGCGATGCCAGTACGCCTCGCTGCGCGTGAAGCCCGAGCGGAACTGCTTGTACGTCTGCCCCGTGCACGGCAGGAAGTCGACGGCCCACGGGTCGATGTCTTCGTACCGCGGCGCCGGGCCCTTCACGTCGACGAGCCGCTTTATCACGAGCCGCGCGATCCGCCGCCGATTCGCCTTCGTCGCCTTCCGCTTACCGTGTACGTCGATCGGCGAGCCGTCGAGTCCGCGCACGCCGACGACGCGACGATGCAGGATCTCATCCGCCCGCCGCCGAAGATGCGGGGGCACGTTTTCTTCTTGGATTCCCATCTCGCGAAGCTCCGGGGCAACGTAACGAATGGCGGCGGCCGCGCGCTCCTCGCGCGACACTTCGGTTGTTCGGCCGTGACGCCGCATACCGCGCGGCGGGGGCATCTCGGCAGCTTCTTCCGTGCTCGCCTCCCCTACCGGGAGGTCGTGAAACGAAACCCGCTGGCGCGGCCCGTGCGGCTTCGCGCGCGCTCGCGGATGCGGCGCGTGGTAGTCCCGCGCGGGCCCGACGTTGCGGCCCTCGTCGTCCACGCGCTGCACCTTCACGCGTTTCGGCGG